>JAABUK010000056.1_pt1 | contig 265500 bp, 264 predicted proteins | sample 5559141 | NCBI WGS metagenome assembly JAABUK01 (sample SAMN10711869, study PRJNA513367) | rock metagenome | isolation source: Antarctica rocks | place: Antarctica: Victoria Land, Pudding Butte nord | collected 2016-01-03 | reverse complement strand
GGCAGCAGGGGTTCAAGCTGCTGCCATTCATGGTCGGATAAGTCGCCTCGGGCCATAAAGAATATGCTCGCTTGTCAGAAAATGAGTTCTACAAGTCTTTTACCCAAAATACAGGCATCTTTGGAAACACACTCTAGGGGCGGGGTTTCCCCGCCCTCCTCTCTTCTCCTGTTTCGGCTCCCCAGAATTGGGGCGGGGGGGCCTCCGCTCCGGTTCCTCATCCTCCCTTTAGGGAGGACCCTGCGAATGAGGAACGAAGGAGCAAGGAAGGTAGGTCTCTTTGACCGAATAGGCAGGAAAACAGGCAGGCGGCGGAGAATAATTCTCCGCCGCCTGTTTTTGCGGCGGGGGCCAGACTTGTGATTGTCACTTACCGAAACAACGCGAGCGATGTCTGGCATCAGTTTGCTTATCTCGCCACCAAAACTGTTCCAGGCAGGCTTTTTTTGGCGTTCCTGCTGATCTTCCCAATGGCTGGTCCTGTCGTGTTTTTTTTCAGCACGCCGCCGGGGTCAAAGGCAGAACATTTCGCCGTAATTGCCTTTCTGCCCGCGATTGGGGGGACTTATGCTCTCTTGGCGTTTAGCACAATGTTCAGTATTTATCTGTCAGCGTGGATAACGCCTAAAACCACAATCACACTTGAGCCTGAACGTTGCTATATGGTCGGTTTGCTCTCGCTGAAAACCCCCTGGCGCGGCTTTCAACGAATGGTAAACGAGCCGGACTTTTTACTTTTTCTGGGCGGGCAGCGCATCGTATTTATTCCAAAGCACGCTTTCGTAGGTCGCGCCGAAGCCGATCGCTTCTTTCACACGGCGCTCACCTACTGGCACGAAGCCAAAGGTACGGTCCCGCCGCCCCCGCCCGCTCCCCTCGACCTGTCCGGCGTCTGGCCGCCCGCGCCGCAAACAACAGCCGCTCAGGAACCGGGCACGGCAGAGACGCATTAAAGGTATACTAAAGACGGCAAAATTACAGAACAAAAATTACAGAACGAGGATACAAGTTTAATATGATACAACGTGAAGTGCTTCCCAACGGCGTGCGGATTGTCACCGAAAATATCACTTATGTGCAGTCGGTAGCGCTGGGCATCTGGGTCGGGGTCGGGGCGCGGGACGAGGCCGATGACGTGCGCGGCATCTCCCATGTCATCGAGCATATGCTGTTCAAAGGGACGCCGACGCGGACGGCTCAGCAGATTGCCGATCAGATTGACTCCGTGGGCGGCGACATCAACGCCTTCACGTCCAAAGAAAACACCTGCTATTACGTGCGGATGCTGTCTGAACATGTCCCGCTGGCTGTTGACGTTCTTAGTGACCTCTTTTTGAACTCCCTGATTGACGCCGAAGAGCTGGCGCGGGAGCAGAATGTTATCCTCGAAGAAATCAAGCGGCGCAACGATGAACCCGATGATTTGGTGCATGACCTGTTCACCGAAACCCTCTGGCCGGGGCACGTCCTGGGCAAAAGCGTGATCGGCTCGCCCGAGACCGTGTCGGCGATGAAATCCGACACGCTGAAGGGCTACATGGCAAAACGCTACACGCCGGACAGCATCGTCATCTCGGCGGCGGGCAACCTGAACCATGACGAGATCGTGGAAATGGTGCGGGAGCGGTTCGGACACCTGACCGGCACGCGGGCCGACTGGCGGCTGCCGGATGCCGTTCCAGTGTTCGCGCCGGGTACGGCCTATGTGGAAAAAGCGATTGAGCAGGTCAATCTGGTGCTGGGCACGCGGGGATATGCACAGCTTGACGACGACAAGTACAAGCTGTCTATTCTGGACAACGTGCTGGGCGGCTCCATGAGCAGCCGTCTGTTCCAGGAAGTGCGCGAAAAGCGCGGCCTGGCCTATTCTATCGGGTCGTATTCGCAGTCCTTCCGCGAGGGCGGCTACTTCGCCGTCTATTCCGGTAGCGGCCCGGCAACGGCGGGGCAGGTGATTGATCTGGTCAAGGCCGAGTTTGCCAATGTCCGCAAAAACAACATCACGGCGGCAGAGCTAGACCGGGCGAAAAACCAGTTTCGGGGCGGCGTCGTGATGAGCCAGGAAAGCATGAACTCGCGCATGATGCGGATGGGCCGCAATGAGTTGACCTACGACCGCGTGATCCCGATTGAAGAGACGATGGGCAAAATCAATGCCGTCTCTTTGGACGACGTCGCCGGGGTCGCTGAGTATCTGTTCGGCGCTGATGAGTACGCGATGGCGACGGTCGGCCCGAAGCCGGGAGAAGGCACCGAATGAGCGGCACTCCGCTGGGGCAGGGGATCACGGTGGCCGTTGCCGGGGCGAGCGGGCGCATGGGGCAGGAAGTGGTCCGCACCGTTCTGGCCGCGCCCGATCTGGTGCTGGCCGGGCAGATCACACGCGGGGACAACTTTGAGGCCGCGCTGGCGCAGGCCAATCCGCTGGCGCTGGTGGATTTCACGGTTCCCGAGTCGGCGATGCCAAACATTCGGGCCGCGCTGGAGAGCCATGTCGTCCCGATTGTCGGCACGACCGGCCTGTCCCCTGCCGATGTTGCCGAAGTCCGCGCCCTGTGCCGTAAGCAGGAAACGGGGGCGCTCATTGCCCCCAACTTTGCTATCGGGGCCATCTTGATGATGCGCTTCGCGCAGGAAGCGGCGAAATACCTGCCCGATGCCGAGATTATCGAGATGCACCATGAGCGCAAGCTCGATGCCCCTTCCGGCACTGCCGCCAAGACCGCCGAAATGATCGCCGCTGGCCGTGCCGATGCGTCTCCGGCAGCTCTGCCCGCCGAGGCTTTCGAAAAGCTCCCCGGCGCACGCGGCGCGAAGGGGGTGGGGGACGTGCCCATTCACTCCGTCCGCCTGCCCGGCTTTGTCGCCTCGCAGATGGTGATTTTCGGCGGCCTCGGCCAAACTCTCACCCTGCGCCACGACTCCCTTGACCGCACCTCCTTCATGCCCGGCGTCCTGCTGGCCCTGCGCCACGCCCCCATTCTCGCTGCCAATGGCGGCGAGCTAGTGTATGGGCTGGAGCATTTGCTGTAACTCCGGGGACTGAGAGAAACGGCCCGCCGACTTTGAGAGTCGGCGGGCCAGTTTTATTTCGCTGCCAGTTGTAACTCTGCATTTGGAAGCGGGTCCCGTTTCCAAACATCGTTGATGTTGTTATAATTGGCTACACGCTCAATGACCCCAAAAGCCTTCCCGGCGGCAAGCGCCGTTACGCCGGAGGCAAGCATTGTCTGTACCAGTGAGTTCAGGCTGACACCCTGCTCTTTCGCCTGTTCAACAAGCTGGGCGTGGAGCATCTTAGCGACACGCACGTTAAACTTTCCGCTGAAGTCATCCCAATCTTTTTCTGTCGGGGCTTCCGGCAGGGTCTGCCCAGTTTTATCCATCATTTGCAGAAATGTAGGCACAGCAAGGTGCAAATCCGCAATGGCTTCCTGGGCTGTCGCCCCATAGCCGACCACACTGCGAACCAGCGGCGGGAATAGTGCCTGAAAACCGCCCCCGTCTTCCTCTGTGAGCGGCGAAACTTGAACCGAATAAGAGGTAACCATTGTCTGGTTATGGTTTATGTACGTCTCGTTCATTTTGTTCACCGACCTCTCGCGTGACTCGCGGACACTAGACAGCGTTATGTGCTGTAAGGTAAGCATCCAGGGCGGTAAACGCCCCGTCTGGAAGGGCGTCCTTCGGACGAAGATTAGGATTTGGACATAGGCTTTCTTCTCCTCGTCCAGAGGACGTTCTCACCAGACGGGGCGTTTACCGCCCCGGCCTCAGAAAGCTATTTCGTCCCGCTCATTTCCCGCTTCATCACCCGCGCCCGCAACCGGAGGCGCAGGGGCATCAGCAGGGACTCCCAGACGACGCCTTTAGACAGCTTGGACTGGCCCGCCCGGCGCTCCATGAAGATAATCGGCACTTCCTCAATGCGAAAGCCGCCGAGCTTTGCCCGGAAGGTCATCTCCACCTGAAACGAATAGCCGTTGGACTGGACGCCGCCTAAATGGATCGCTTCCAGAACGCGCCGGTGATACAGCCGGTAGCCGCTCGTGCAGTCGTTGACCGAGAGGGCCAGGACGGTGCGGACGTACCAGTTCGCACCCCACGACAAAAGAATGCGCCGCAGGGGCCAGTTGATGACCGAGATGCCGTTCAAATAACGGGAGCCGATCACGACGTCGGCTTCCAGCGCTTTTTCAGCGATGCTGCCGAGGTACAAAGGATCGTGCGACAGGTCGGCGTCCATCTCCACCACGGCGTCATAGCCGCGCTCCAATGCCCAGGCAAAGCCCGCGAGGTAGGCGCGGCCCAGGCCCTCTTTGCCCGCTCGGTGCAGCACATGGACGCGGCCCGCAGACGCCGGGGCGGCGGCGAGGGCGTCCGCCAGCGCCCCCGTGCCGTCGGGGGAATTGTCGTCTACAATCAGCAGGTCAGCATGGACGGGCTGGCGCAGAACGTCCTGCGTGATGACCTGCACGTTGTCCGCTTCGTTATAGGTGGGGATCACGACCAGCAGGCGGGGCGCGTTTTGACCGGTTTTCGGGTATTCTATCTCTGATAGGTTTGAAGATTGTTCTGACGGCATAGGGCTGTTTAGAGTATCTCTTTCTTTACTTCAACTTTCGCACTAATTTTTGTTGTAACGATGTCGTTTGGCCGTAAAATCGCAAACCGGATCGTGCTGGCCTACCTGGTTCCGCTGGCCTTTACGCTCGGGGTCGGCATTCTGTTCATCCATTCGCAGGGGGACCAGATTCGTCTGCGTGACTACGCCCTCGGTATGGCGCTGGTGCTGATCCCCGCCGCCGTCATCGGGCGGCTGCTGACCGCGCCGATTACGCTGCATCTGGAACAGCTTCGCCGGGGCGCGGAGCGCATCGAGCGCGGCGATTATGGGGCGCGGGTCGTGCCGACGGACGAGGACGAGTTTGCGGAGCTTGCCCGTGCGTTCAACCACATGGCGGATGTGATCGCGCAGCGCGAGGGCGTCCTGCGGCGGCAGAACGACACCCTGGCCGCGCTGAACCACCGCTTTGAAGCGGTTCTGAACGCCGCCAATGACGGCATCGCCATGCTGGACCGCGACGGGTACTTTGTGCTGGTCAACCGCCGCTTCGGCGAGCTGCTCGGGACGCGCTCCGAGGGCCTCTTGCGGCACACGCTGGAAGAAGCACGGCCCCTGCTGATTGACACGCTCTCGCATCGCCTGACCGCGCTGGCCTCGGAGCATGAGCGCGGCATCGCCGAAGAAATTATCGCGCTGGACGAAGGCGGCCCGGATCGGCGCTTTCTGCAATTTTATACCGCCCCGGTGCTGGGCGAGGACGGACGCGAAACGATTGGCCGCATCGTGGCCCTGCGCGACATCACCCGCGAGCGCGAGCTGGACAAGATGAAGACGGACTTTATTTCCGTCGTCTCGCATGAGCTGCGAACGCCGCTGACGAGCATCAAGGGCTACACCGATTTGTTGTTATCGGGAGCGACGGGCGAGGTCAACGAGCTTCAGTCCGAGTTTCTGGGCATTATTCAGACCAGTACCACCCGGCTGTCCAACTTGATCAACGACATTCTGGACATTTCGCGCATCGAGTCCGGGACCATTGACATCAAGCACGAGCCGATTGACTATCGCGCTATTGTCACCGACACGCTGCGGCTGATGAAGGCCGCTGCCGATGCCAAGCACGTCTCGATGGACGCCTCCCTGCCCGAGACAATCCCGTCGGTGCGCGGCGATTCGGACAAAGTCACGCAGGTGCTGACCAATCTGGTCAACAATGCCATCAAGTATACCCCCGAAGGGGGCTGGATTAAAATCAGTCTGGAAGTGGCCGGAGAGGCGAGTGTCACCACCTGCGTCGCCGACAGCGGTATCGGGATCACGCCGGAAGACCAGAAAAAGCTGTTTCAGCGGTTCTTTCGGGCCGACAATTCCAGCACCCGCGAGGCAGGCGGGACTGGCCTTGGGCTGGTCATCGCCAAAACGATTATCGAGCTTCTGGGCGGAGCCATCTGGGTGGAAAGCGAGTCGGGCCGGGGCAGCCGTTTTTACTTTACTCTGCCGCTGTTTCTGGAATCGGCGGGGATGCCGGCACCGGCTCCGGTGGCCCTGCCCGACCGTGGCATCGGCCTGATCCTGCTGGCCGATGATGATGCCTACGTCCGCAGCCTCATCCGCCATGCCCTGCACCGGCGTGGCTACGGCACGCTGGAAGCCGGGGGAGCCGCCGAAGCGCAGCAAAAAGCGCGTCTGCACAAGCCTGACGCCGTGATTTTGAATATGATGATGCCGCAGATGGACGCCCTGCACACCTTGCGCGGCCTGCGGATCGACCGGGCGACCCGCAATATGCCTGTGGTGGTAGTCTCGGTGCAGGGCGACCCGTCGCGGGGCGATCTGGCGCTCGGTGCGTTCTCGTTCCTGCGAAAGCCGGTGCAGGGCAAAGACATTCGGCAGGCGCTGGCGGCGTTTGGCAGCGGGACGACAGCGCTGGCCGTCTGCGTATCCGGCTCGGAAACGCTGGCCTGCTTTGCGGCTGAGGCCGCCGCGCTGGCCGAAGAGGGCATGACCTTGCACCTCGCCGTCTCAGCCCCGGAAGCAGTCGGCTATGCCATTACGGCCACGCCTGCGCTGATATTTATTGACGAAAGCCTCCCCGGCGGCGAGCTGGCAGCCTTGCTGCAAGCCTTGAAGGGTGAAGACGAAGCGGCGCGTATTCCTATTGTCCTGCTGACCGAGGATTTGGCGCAGGACGGCCTGCACTTCCGGGCGGGCGTCGGCGACACCGACAACATGGCGCTGCTGGACTCTTTATGTGAGCAGCTCGCCCGGCTGATTGCCGTGCCGTTGCCAGAATGAGAAACAATTATGTCTAATCGTCCTTCTGAATATGTCATTGCTGTTGTAGGCGCGGGGGCGGTTGGAAAAGAAATGCTGCGCGTTCTAGCCGAACACCGTTTTCCCGCCCGCGAAGTCCGCGTCCTGGCACGGACCGCCCGGACGATGACTGTGGCCGGACGCGAGTACGCCGTGCAGCCGACGTCGCCCGAGGCATTTGAGGGCGTCGACATCGCCCTGTTTGCCGGAACCGAGGGCGACAAGGGCGCGGCGGTCACGTTTGGCCCCGAGGCCGTCAAGCGCGGCGCGGTCGTGATTGACAACGGCGGGGACTTTCGGATGCGCCCGGATGTGCCGCTCGTTGTCCCCGAAGTCAACGCCGCCGCCTTGAAAGCGCATGAGGGCATTGTCGCAAACCCCAACTGCTCCACGGCGCAGCTGGTGCTGGCTCTGAAGCCTCTCCACGATGCCGCCAAAATCAAGCGCGTGTTTATCTCCACTTATCAGGCCGTGTCTGGTGCGGGCGGCAAAGCGGTCGACGAGCTGAACGCGCAGAACGAGGCGCTGGCAGCGGGCCTGGCGATTACGCAGCCCGGCCCGGCCTTTCCGGTGCAGATTGCCGCCAATGTCATTCCGCAGATTGGTGGGTTTGACGCCGCCGGGTACACTTCGGAAGAAATGAAGCTGGTGCATGAGACGCGCAAGATCATGGGCGAGCCGTCGCTCCGGGTCACGCCGATTGTCTGCGCCCGCGTCCCCGTCGCAATCGGTCACTGCGAAGCGGTCTATGTGGAAACCGAGCGGCCCCTGACGCCCGCCGGGGCCACTGCCCTCTGGAACGACGCGCCCGGACTGGCTGTTCTAGACGAAGAAGGCGACCCGTACCGCGCCTACCCGACCCCGCTGTTTGCGGCAGGCAAAGACACGACGTTCGTGGGCCGCATCCGGCAGGATTTGGACAACCCACACGGCCTGAACTTCTGGATTGTCAGCGACAATCTCCGCAAAGGCGCGGCCACCAATGCCGTGCAGATCGCTGAGAGCCTCGTGGCTCAAAATCTTTTAAGACGGTAAAATTTAAGGCAGTAGATTAGATATGGAACTCCCGATGTTTGGCCGCGTGCTGACGGCCATGATTACCTGTTTTGACGCCGAGGGCGCTTTAGACTGTGCCGAAACGGCCCGGATGGCAAAGTGGCTGGCCGCGAACGGCTCCGATGGCCTTGTGGTCGCAGGCACCACCGGCGAAAGCGCGACCCTGTCGCACGACGAAAAGCTGAAGCTGTTCCGATGCGTCTGCGAGGCGGTTGGCCCGGACACCAAAGTGCTTGCCGGAACCGGCAGCTATGACACCGCCGCGACGGTGTCTCTGTCCCGCGCCGCCGGGGACACCGGCGTTGACGGCCTTTTGGTAGTGACGCCCTACTACAACAAGCCTTCGCAGGAGGGTCTGTATCAGCACTACAAAGCCGTGGCGCAGTCAACTAAACTGCCCATCGTGCTGTACAACGTGCCGGGCCGCACGCAGGTCAACTTGGAAGCGCAGACGGTCATCCGGCTGTCAGAGATTGACAACATCGTCGGCGTCAAAGAGGCCAGCGGGCTGCTCGCCCAGGTCGGCGACATCGTTCTCGGCACGCCTGCTGACTTCCTGGTCTATGGCGGCGCGGATGAAGTCAACCTGCCTATCTTAGCATTGGGCGGCGTCGGCAATATCAGCGTCATCTCACACGTCGTCGGCCCCGATTTGCAGAAAATGCACCGGGCCTTCTTTGGCGGCGACATAGACACCGCCCGCGCCATCCATTTGAAGACGCTGGCCGTCACCAAAGCGATGTTCTGCGCCCCGTCGCCGACACCCACCAAGACCGCCCTGTCGCTGATGGGCATTCTGCCTACGCCCGCCGTCCGCCTGCCGCTGATTGACGCCACCGACACGGAGCGCAGCCGCATTCAGGCCACATTGAAAGAATACGGGGTCCTGTAAGAGGCCCCCTAGCCCCCAATTCTGGGGGAACCAGAAGTTAGGACCAGAAGTTAGGACCAGAAGTTAGGACCAGAAGTTAGGACCAGAAGTTAGGACCAGAAGTTAGGAAAAGTCCCTCCTATCCTTGCTCTGGCTCCCCAGAATTGGGGCGGGGGGGCCTCTCCTAACCCGCCCACACACGCGACGAAACCGAATTATGACAACAACCACCAAAACCAAGTCTGGCCCCGCCAAAGGGGCACAGACCATCAAACGCACACAGCCCGCACCCGCCAAGCCCGCCGCTGGCAAAGCCAAAACCCTGCAAATTATCCCGCTGGGCGGCCTCGGCGAAATCGGCAAAAACATGACCGCCATTCGCAGCGGCGATGAAATCCTCGTCATTGACTGCGGCCTCGCCTTTCCCGGCGCGGACCAGCTTGGCGTGGACCTCGTCATCCCTGACATTTCCTATCTCTTAGAAAACAAAGAGATGGTCAAGGGGATTATCCTCACCCACGGCCACGAAGACCACATCGGCTCGCTTGGCTTTGTGCTAAAGCAGCTCAATGTCCCCGTCTACGGCACTCGCCTCACCATCGGCTTTACGAAAGGCAAGCTGAGTGAGCATAAAGTCCTGGACCGGGCCAAGCTGAATACATTCAGCGCCACCGACCGCTTCCAGGTCGGCACGCAGTTTGACGTGGAGCCGTTCCGCGTCGCGCACTCTATTCCCGATGCTGTCGGCTTCGCCGTGCATACCCCGGCGGGAACGCTCGTGCATACCGGCGACTTCAAGTTTGACCAGACCCCCGTGGACGGCCAGCTTGCCGACATTGCCCGGATTACCCGCATCGGCCAGGAAGGCGTTTTGGTCCTGCTGTCCGACTCCACTAATATCGAGCGTTCCGGCTTCGTGCAGTCCGAGCGCATTGTCGGCGACTCGTTTGACAAGATTTTCCGCGATGCCCAGCGGCGCATCATTATGGCGTGTTTTGCGTCCAATGTTCACCGCGTCCAGCAGGCCGTCGATATGTCCGTCAAGTATGGCCGCAAGGTCGCACTGATGGGCCGCTCGATGGAGCGCAACATGGAAATGGCCCAGCAAATGGGCTACCTCAACATCCCCGAAGGCACACGCATCCGGGCGGACGAAATCGAAGACTACTTCCCGCAGCAGGTGACGGTTATCACGACGGGGTCTCAGGGCGAGCCGATGGCGGCGCTGTCACGGATTGCCGTAGACGACCACCGCAAGCTCAAAATCGTCCCCGGCGACTCGGTTATCGTCTCGGCGTCGGCCATCCCCGGCAACGAAGACTCGGTCTACCGCACCATCAACCACCTGTTCCGGCGCGGCGCGGAGGTGTTCTACGACGGCGTTTCCACCGTTCACGTCTCCGGCCACGGCTACGCCGAGGAGCTGAAGCTGATGCTGAACCTCGTCGAGCCGCAGTACGTCATGCCCGTTCACGGTGAGTACCGGATGCTGCACCGCTACGCCAAAATGGCCGAAGACATGGGCTGGCCCGCCGAAGACATCATCCATGCTGAGATCGGCGACATTGTGGAAGTCGGCGAAGACGTCGCGGGCGTCATTGGCCGTGTGGAAAAAAGCGGCGCGGTTCTCATCGACGGAACTGGCATCACCGATGTCTCCGAAGTCGTCCTGCGCGACCGCCAGCATCTCGGCCAGGACGGCTTTTTGGTTCTGGTCGTCGGCCTGTCGCAAGAGACCGGCGAGATCATCTCCGGCCCCGAAGTCATCTCACGCGGCTTCGTCTACATGGACGAATCCGAAGAGCTGGTTGAGCAGATCAAGCAGGTCATCATCGACAAGATCAAAAACCTGCCCAACGAAGACAACGACTGGATGGTGGTTCAGCAGGACCTGCGCGATGCCGTCGGCAAGTTCCTGTACAAAAAGACCACCCGCCGCCCCATTATCCTGCCCATCCTGCTGGACTTGTAGGCTGAGGCCCGTGCAAGCCGCCCTGAAAAATGCCGGGGGTGTAAAACCCCCCGGCCAGGAAGCACCCTTCGGGTGAGGAGTTGTAGGGGTGGGGTCTCCCCGCCCTCCTTCTTAACTTCTTTGTCCGAAGGACATTTCTCTGCCGGGGGTTTTACACCCCCGGCACTTGGCGGCTGAGTGTTCTGCAAGCTGAATTCTATCACCGGAGGCTAGTTCTATGACGGAACCGACTGAATACGAAGCACTCGGCGTACGGTTGGAAGAAGATGCTGTCTGGGACAGCCCGGAAAAGTCAAGCACCCGCGTTATCGGCAGGATTAGCCCCGACCTGCGCCCCTTCGTGCCGATTGTCGTTCAGGGCATAAACGGCCAGGAGCGGAAAATCCCCGTTCTGCTTTCCACCGGTTTCCAAGAAGCATTGCTCCTGCCCGCCGCCAAAGTTGCCGCGCTTGGTCTTCCACAGACCGGTACGCAGTCGGTGACATTCCCCGATGGCAGTCAGATAGACGCCACGGTGCATCCCGCGAAAATCCTGCTGGCCGGGGAAGCGGTAGATGTGGACATCCTCGCCGGAGGCCATGAGCCACGGATGGGGTTGGCATTGCTGCAAGGCTACCGCTTCAGCATGAAGTTCAGCGTAGGCGAGGCTATCAATATCCAGCGCCTATAACAACGCTTCCTTAGAGATAACTATGTATAATAACATAGTCAACAGTACAATTATTGCCCCACTCCTGTCGCTGGTAGGGCAGGCACTCAAGGCAGTAAACTATTATTATCTCTGGTACGGCGACGATTTTGACTCCGAGAGACCGAACGAGTGTGGCGGTTGTCAGGGTGTTCACCTTATTTTTGACAGAAGTGAGGTCGAACTCGATTGGGACTATCGCCCTGAGTTTCGTGGGGGGGATGGAGGCATTGCCTATCATCTGACGGCCTCAGATCATTCGACCCGTCGTGAATATCTGCGAGCGTCGACCACAGACAACGTCGGGGGTCTCACTCTGATCTCGGCAGCCGAGACGCGGTTGTGGAGAAAATTCATTGATAAGCCCATTACCCATCTCGAATTGTTGGGCGAACATTTAGACGGGGAGCGTTGCAGCCCGCAAGCTCTTCGGCTGTATTTCCCAGACGAATCCGTCATCATTGCTATCGGTATGACTCCGTATAATGATCCACCCGTAATGTATGTGGGTGATGGTGATGAAGTTTTAGTATTCAGCGAACAGGACTGGGTTTCTCCTGTTCAGCAAGGCGTAGTTGGCATCGAGGCCCTCATCATCTGCTGGGAGTTATCTGGCTAAGGATAGCCCCTTTTTCTGGAAACTAATCTATGGCGCAAAGCGAAACAGATACAGAGCTGGAGACGCTGATCCGGGCGCGTTACCCGATCATTTACATTGTCTCCTGGGAAGAAAAGCGCGTGGAGGATGCTCTGCGGGTAATCACCAAAGCACGCGGCAAGAAGATGTATCAGTGGACCGTCACGCAGGGCATGGTGCAGAACTCGCTGTCCCGCGACGACGCCACCCGTGAGCCGTTGGCGGCGCTGGACTTTGTGCTGGAATCACGCGATCAGGCCGTCTTTGTCCTGAAAGACTTCCATGCCTTCCTCAACGACACCGCGATTGTCCGCCGCCTGCGCGACCTTGTGTATGCGCTGAAAACCTCTTACAAAACGCTGGTGTTGCTGTCGCCCGTGCTGAAGCTGCCGCCGGAGCTTGAAAAAGAGATCACGGTGGTAGACTACGCCCTGCCGTCGCTGGGCGATTTAGGCACGCTGCTGGACAGCATTATTGAATCCGTCCGCGCCAACCCGCAGGTCAAGACCGAGATGACCACAGAGGAGCGTGAGCAGGTCTTGCAGGCGGCTTTGGGGCTGACCGCGACCGAAGCCGAGAACGTCTTCGCCAAGTCGCTGGTGGAGAAGCGCCGCTTTGATACCAACGTGATTTTGTCCGAAAAAGAGCAGATCATCCGCAAGTCGGCCATCTTAGAATACTACCGTACCTCCGAAGCCTTCGCCGATGTCGGCGGCCTGGATTTGCTCAAAGACTGGATGGACAAACGCACCGTCGCCTTCACCGAAAAAGCCCGCGACTACGGCCTGCCTGCCCCCAAAGGCATCCTCATTCTAGGTGTGCAAGGGTGCGGCAAGTGTATGAAAATTAACACTCCTATTCTAATGCACAATGGCGCGGTCAAAATGGTGCAGGATATTGAGGTCGGTGAGAAGATTATGGGGCCGGACTCTGGCCCGCGCACGGTTCTGTCCGCAATCCGGGGCCGCGACGAAATGTACCGGGTCATGCCAATGAAGGGCGAAGCGTATACGGTCAATGCCGACCATATTCTTTCCCTGCGCGTCAGTGGCTACACGCCGAAGCATAAGAAGTTCAAAGAAGCCGACGCCAACGGCCTCATCAACATCTCGGTCAAAGACTATCTTGGCAAAAGCGATTGCTTCAAGCAGGCCGCGATGGGCTGGCGTAGCGGCGTAGACTTTCTGGCGCAACTCGTTCCGCTGGACCCGTATTTTCTGGGGGTCTGGCTAGGCGACGGCACGGCGACCTATCCGCATATCACCACAATGGACCCGGAGATTGCCGACTATCTGGAACTGTTCGCGGCCCGGATGGGCGTCTGCCTCAGCCAGGGGCCACAAAAAGCTGCCGACCCGGTAAGACGCCTGCTGTGTCAAATTGGGGTTCTCGGCAACAAGCATATCCCGCATGAGTACAAAGCCAATAGCCGCGATGTGCGCCTGCAAGTGCTGGCGGGCATTGTTGACACCGACGGGCATCAGCATGGCAACACTTACGATATTATCCAGAAAAACGAGACGCTCGCCTGGGACATTGCCTACCTGGCGCGTTCGCTGGGGATGGCGGCTTATGTCACGCCCTGCGAGAAAGCCTGCACCTACAAAGAACAGAAACGCTGCGGGCGCTATTTCCGGGTCTCGATTTCCGGCGACACCGACCAAGTCCCGGTGCGTCTGGCCCGGAAGCGATGTGCGCCGCGTGGACAGCGCAAAAACGTTCTCAATGTCGGCATCACTGTTACCCCGGTCGGCGTGGACGACTATTACGGCTTTCAGGTGGACGGCGACGGCCTGTTTCTGCTGGGCGACTTCACGGTGACGCACAACTCGCTGGCTTCTAAAGCCATCGCCTCTTTGTGGAAGCTGCCGCTGCTGCGGATGGATGTGGGGAAAATTTTTGGCGGGCTGGTAGGGCAGTCGGAGGAGAATATCCGCAAGGCCATTCGGGTGGCGGAAAGCACCGCGCCCAACATTGTGTGGATTGATGAGCTAGAGAAAGGCTTTTCGGGGACTCAGTCGTCTGGCATCAGCGACGGCGGCACGACAGCGCGGGTGTTTGGCACGTTTCTAGCATGGCTTCAGGACAAAACCGCCCCGTGTTTTGTGGTGGCGACGGCCAATGATGTGTCCGCCCTGCCGCCGGAGCTTCTACGGAAAGGTCGCTTTGATGAGATTTTCTTTGTGGACCTCCCCGGCATGGAGGAGCGGGAGGAGATTTTTACGATCCACCTGAAAAAGCGCCGCCGCGACCCGGCCCTCTTTGACCTGCCCGCGCTGGCCGACGCGACCGAAGGGTACTCAGGAGCCGAAATCGAGCAGGCCGTGATTGCCGCGATGTATGATGCGTTCAGCGAGGACCGGGACATCACGACGGCGGACGTGATGACGGCGGCGGAGCAGTCCGTGCCGCTGTCGCAGACGATGAAAGAGAAAATCGATATGCTCCGAATGTGGGCCGAGACCCGTGCCCGCCCGGCGTCGTCCGCCGAGCCGGTCGAGCCGGTGGAGTTTGGCTTGCAGGTAGACGATGACCGCATCGTCCCGGTGGAAGTGGCCTAATGCCTTCTTTGCCGGAGCTGGTCGAAGCATTTTTGGAAAACATGGGGTCCGAGCGCGGCCTGTCGGTCAACACGCTGGCCGCGTACAGCCAGGATTTAACGCAGCTTCTCGTGTTTCTGGCGGCGCGGGACATCAGAGCAGCGAAAGACATCACGCCGGGGCTGCTGTATGACTTTCTGGCAAGCCTGCGCCGGGCGGGGCTGCGTCCGGCGTCGGTGGTTCGCAAAAGCGTCACCCTGCGGACTTGGACCAAATTCCTCTGCCGCGATGAGTACCTGACTGATGACCCAATGGCGCGGGTGGACCCCGTCAAAGGTCCCGGTCAGCGGCTGCCCGCGACGCTGTCTCTGCCCGAAATCGAGCGCCTGCTCTGCGTCCCGGACGCGGGCACCCCGGCGGGCCTGCGGGGCCGGGCGATGCTGGAAACGATGTACGGCTGCGGCCTGCGCGTCTCTGAGCTGATTGCGTTAAAGTCAAGCGACATCGACCTGCGGGCGGGCCTGGTGCGTCCCTTCGGCAAAGGCGCGAAAGAGCGGCAGGTTCCCCTCGGCGACGGCGTGCGCGAGTCACTAGCGGCGTACCAATCAGCGGGACGCCCTCAAATCATGGCAAAGAAGCCTCCGACGCCGTATGTGTTCGTCACCAATCGCGGCGGCCCGATGACCCGTGTGTATTTCCTGATGCTGGTCAAAGCGTATGCCCGGCAGGCCGGGATTGCCCGCACGGTGTCCCCGCACACCCTGCGCCACTCGTTCGCCTCGCACTTGCTGTCCGGCGGCGCGGACCTGCGGGCTATTCAGGAGATGCTGGGCCATGTCAGCGTCAAAACGACGCAGCGGTATACCAAAGTGGATGTCTCCCGCCTGCGCGAAGTGTACGACCGGACGCACCCGCGAGCCTGATTTTACAAGCGAGCCATCAGGAGCCGTGGGAATGAATTTCTCGGCTGTAGGGCGCAGACGCCGTCTGTCCGCCTTCGCGGACAAAGAACAGATAAATCTTTCTCCGCGAAGGCGGAGAGATGGCCGCAGGCCGCACAGCCGAGGATTTTAATCCCAAGGCCTCTTTGGTCTCCTGGCTCCTTTTGATTATGACACTTACTCCCTGGCTTGGTTTGTTTGCTTCCGGCATTGGCCTGACCCTGTTCTGGCTGGTCACACAGCGCATTGTCGAACGCTTCCTGCGGGCCACGCAGACGCCGCAGTCGCCGTATACTATGGTGGACCGCTGGGGCTTCTTCGCGCTGCCGAGCACCGAGGGCTTTCTGGCGCACTACTTCCGGGTGCGCGTTCGCAGTGAAGCGGCCTTTCTGGCGCTCATTAAGTCCGGCATGAGGGGGAAGGCGCTGCCGGGAGCGCGGGTGTGGCTCTGGCTGCACGCGGCGTACCTTCCCCTGTTCCTGCTCCTGCTGACGGTCCTGATTGTGTGGACGCCGCACACTCCGCATCCGCCCCGCCTGCGTTGAGAGGCATCTCTTATGAATCGAATCATCATTATTGTCATGGACGGCTGCGGGGTAGGGGCCATGCCTGATGCCGCCTCTTACGGCCCCGAAGACGCTGGGAGTGCGACCCTGCCGCACGTCGCCGAAGCCGTCGGCGGGCTGTCTCTGCCGACGCTGACACGGCTGGGATTAGGAAATATCGCGGCCATTCAAGGCGTGCCGCCGGAAGTCGGTGCGGGCGGGTGGGGGAAGCTGGCGGAAGCCTCGGCAGGCAAAGACAGCGTGACGGGGCACTGGGAAATGATGGGGATTGTCACTGAGACGCCGTTCCCGACTTGCCCGGACGGGTTCCCGCCGGACGTGATAAGAGCGTTTGAGGCGAGAATAGGCCGCCCGGTGCTGGGTAATGTCGCGGCGTCCGGCACAGACATCCTGAACCGCCTCGGAGCCGAGCATCTGGCGACGGGGCGGCCTATTGTCTATACGTCGGCGGACAGCGTGTTTCAAGTTGCCGCGCATGAAGCCATCGTGCCACTGGAAACGCTTTATGAGTGGTGCGCCGAGGCGCGGACGCTGCTGACCGCGCCCAACAATGTGCAGCGGGTTATCGCCCGTCCCTTTGTCGGCAGCCCCGGCGGTTGGACCCGCACCGAGCATCGGCGCGACTTTCCCCTGCTGCCGCCGACGCCGAACCTGCTGACGGTTTTGCAGGCGGCGGGCCGAACGGCGCATGCGATTGGCGTGGTCGCTGACTTGTTTCCGCGTGATTTGTTCGCACAGGCTAACCGGACGCAGTCCAACCCAGCGCACCTTGCCGCTATCCTGGACGCCGTGCAAACGGGGCAGGACGACCTGGTGTTCGCCAACTGTGAAGACTTTGATATGCTCTACGGCCACCGCAACGACCCGGCGGGGTTCGCCCGCTGTCTGGAAGCGTTTGACGCCGGGCTGGCTGAAATCGTTCGTGCCCTGCGCCCCGATGACCTGCTCGTAATCACCGCTGACCACGGCAATGACCCGACGACGGCCTCGACGGACCACTCGCGGGAGTACGTGCCGCTCCTGACGCTCGGCGGCGAGCGGTTGGGTGATTTGGGGACGGGAGCGACGTTTGCGGAGATTGCGCGTGTGACGGCGGCGTGGCTTGGGGTGGAATGGGGCGGGGCAGGAAATTAGGACCCCCTAGCCCCCAACAATGGGGGAACCAGAAAGTTAGGAGAGGCTTTTCCTAACTTCCGGCTCCCCAGAATTGGGGCGGGGGGGCCTCCTAATCCGGCGCGACCGTCTCTTCGGCGCTCGCCGAACGCGGAACGCCGGGCTGCTGTACCGTGCCTTTGCGCTCCAGCTTGCCCCAGCCGACCAGCGAGCCGCGCACGGCGAACACCAGCGACTTGACAATCACATAGTACATGAGCTGACGGTAAACGAACCGCTGCAAGAGCAGCCAGAAGAGCAGTTTCTTGTCTTCGCGGTCCAGCCGGAACGCGACATACGCCCCCGCCATCTCCACCAACGAAAACAGCGCCCAGTACCCAATCAGCATGGCCGTATTCTGATGGCTCGTGTTCGGCGCGATTATGTGGCCGTAAATCAGCGACCACACGATGGTCAGGTCAACGACCGGCGCAATCGCCTGGAAGCCAATCTGATACACCCACAGCGATGGCAAAGCGACCGTGCCGAACGCCCCGTAGCGTGGGTTGCCGAAGACGCTCCGGTGCTTCCACAGGCATTGCAGCGTGCCGAAGGCCCACCGAAACCGCTGTTTGGCGAGGTCCTTCAAGGTATCTGGGGCCTCGGTGTAGGCCATCGCTGTGTTGTCGGTGACGATGCGGTAGCCCAAACGCCGGATTTTAAACGTCAGGTCCGTGTCCTCGGCCAATGTTTGTGAGGAGTATAAACCGGCCAGCACCACGGCGTCTTTGCGCCACGCCCCGACCGCGCCGGGCACGACCGTGATGCAGTTCAGAAGGTCGAACGCCCGCCGGTCGAAGTTCTGGCTCGTGATATACTCCACCGCCTGCCAGATGGTCAGCGGGTTGTGCCGGTTGCCGACTTTGACGTTGCCGGAGACCGCGCCAATAGCCGGGTCGGCGAAGTGACGCACCAGGCGATGCACCGTTTCGGGGTCAAACACGGTGTCCGCATCGAGGGCCACAATGATCTCGCCCCGGCACTGCTGAATGCCTAGATTGAGCGCCGACGCCTTGCCGCCGTTGGGCTTTTCAATCACTGAGACACGCGGATTGCCAGCATAAGCGGCCCGGACAATCCCGGCTGTGCCGTCTTTGGAGCCGTCGTCGACGACCAGAATGTCTAAATCCGGGTAGTCAGCGGCCAGCAGCGTGTCAATTGTCTTGTTGATGACTTTGGTCTCGTTGTAGGCTGCAATAATCACGCTGACCGGCGGCGCATAGGTGTTATCAAAAACCCGCTCCCCCTCGCGTTTGGCCTGAATTGTTGCCAGTGTGCCCATGAACACCATCCGCAGGATGCCCAGCGCAATCGCCAGTAGGAACAGGAATGTAAAGGCGGTTCCAAGCCAGTAGGACGTATTGAACACCGCCCGGTCCAGCATCACACCCCACGCCTGCCTGCCGGTCACCGCCGGGAACAGCACGGATTTGGGCTTGCCGACCAGCGCAGACACCGGCACAAACGAGTACCCCTGCGCCTTCAGGGCAGCGAGGATGCGCGGCAGCGCTCTGACCGTCTCTTCGCGGGTGTCCCCGCCCGCATCGTGGAGCAGAACTGCGTTGCCGTTGCTGGCCTGTTCCAGAACGCGCTTGACAATCATATCGGATTTGATCCCCGGCGTCCAGTCGTCCGGGTCAATCTGGCAGCCAATAAATAGGTAGCCGAGCTTGTCGCCCTGATAGACCGGATCGAAGTCGGCTTCCGTGGAAGGCTCCGAGTCGGCGCGGTTCGGCGAGCGCCACAGGGTCGTCTCATGGCCGGTGACGGCTTCAATGATCCGCTGCGTTGCATCAAGCTGCAAGCGCGTTTGCAGGGCTGAAATGTGGTCAATCTCCGGGTGCGTGTACGAATGGTTGCCGATCTCCATGCCGTCGTTCCACTCCCGCGCCAGCAGGCCGGGGTGCGCTTCGGCGTTCTGCCCCACCACAAAGAACGTCGCTTTGATTGGCGAGCCGTCGTTGTTTTTAGTGTGGTCTAAAATATCAAGAATTTGAGGCGTCCATTCCGGGTCCGGGCCGTCGTCAAAGGTTAGCGCAATTTTCTTGTCCTTATTCTCGCCCGTCGTCTGGTCCACCAGGCCCGTCCGCCGAATAACCCACTGCGAGGGGTAGGTGTTAAACCGCTCGCCGACAACCAGATTTGTTTTCGGGTCCACGGTCAGTGTGCGGCTGCCGTCGGTGGGGCGCTGCACGACATCCAGCACGTCGCCTTCGCCGATAAACGTCGTCTCGAACTCTTTGCCGTAGGTGACTTTGCTGAGGCTTTGCGGATTAAACGACTTCAGCGTATCCACGCTGTCCGTGCCGAAGAACTGCCAGGTGCTCGGGTCCTCCTGACCCATCTCCCACAGGGCCGCGCCGCGCAGGTGGTCGCCCGACGTGCCGCGCATCTGGTTCCAGGTCGTCGTCGCGTCTTGCAGCCAGACCGTATGCGTCACCTCCTTGCTGCCCGTGCCCGCGCCCTCATCGCTGTACGTAAAATAGGGGGACAGGCTCTGCGGGTCGATGTGAATGACCCCATCTCCGCCGAAGCGGTTCTGCTGGGCGATCTGCGCGGCCTGCTGAAATGACACCCCCTTCGGACTCGTCGAGCCGTCCACCCAGTCGTAGCCGTAGGACCCGACCCCCAGCACCACCTTGTCGGCGGGGACTTTGTCCAGAACGCCCGCCAGCTCCGAAAGGAACCATTTCTGGCCCGAAATCGGCCCGGCAGTGGTCCCGTCCGCGTGCTGGTCATAGAGCATCGGCATCAGAAAATCGTTCTGCTTGGACAGTTCGGCCAGTTGGTATGCCCCGCTGTCGGTCTGCACATCCTGCGTCACCTGAAGGCCAAGCGGGTGGAATGCTGCGTAAAGCTGCGTCATAAACGCCGTCAGCCCGGCGGCGTCGCCGTCGCGGTCGGTCTCAAAGTCGATGTTGACACCCTGATAGCCACTGCTCTGCACATACTGGGTGAGCTGAGTCACCACGGCGGCGCGTTTGGCAGGGCTAGTCAGCAGCGTGTGGAGCCAGTCCGGGCGGAACTTCTGTCCGCCCTCGCGCTCCGGGGAGTTATCAAAGTTCTGGATCAGCGGCAGGATGGCGACGCCGTGGGCGCGGGCTGCGTCCCGTGCCACTTCATCGTTGCTGGCCGCCACGGTATCGGTGGCTTTGACAAACTGCCCGATGTCCTTGATGCTGCCGCCGCTGGACCCCAGCAGCAGCCAGACCGGCATCAGATGGGTGATCTGGCCGACGTGCTGCGTCAGTGAGTCGAGGGCAGGCTTATCGTCGCCTTCAAAGAAGGCAGCACGAACTGTTGGGGCGCTCGGCCCGGCGGGCAGGGGCACGGGTAGTGCCTTCGGAGTATTCTCGGCGGCAATCGCCGCGTTCAGCTTGCGCTTGGCCTCCTGCACGGACTTGTCGCGCCCCAGCACAAACCGAAGCCGTGCCCGCACAGCGGCAGGAACCGCGCCCTGACTGTGCGCGTTCGGCAGCATTTTGGGATGCTCCGGCGCGAGGGACGGCGCGAGGCCAAGCCGGGCGGCCAGTGAGATATTTGGCAGCTTGGGGCTGAGGAAAATCTGCACCGCGAACAGCAGGCTGGTAATCAGACCCACCACGGCGGCCACAATCAGAAAATAGGAGACCACGCTCCACCGGCGGCGCGATTCGTCAAAAAAGATCGGTCGTTGTCCTTGCTCGCTCACGGGCTGTGCCTTGCTCCTTACGGCCGGCTCCGATGCCGCCGCTGTCTGAAACTGTCTGAAATTGAAATCTACCATGCTTTGAGCGTAGTTTGAGGGGAAAAAGTTCCAAATTTGGCAGGGGGGTTGTGAAATAAGGTGCAAATAAGAGACGAAGGCGTTGACTTGCCCCCGCCGGATGTGTTATAATCAACCCCGTAAAACCGCTCTGTTTCAGGCAGGGAACGGTTCTGTTTTTATATCTTGACTGAACGTCTCACTTTGAGAAAGAATTGCCCGCAATGAAGGGGGCTGGAATGGCCGACGACACGCTGCCGGAAGATGACCAAACGCCGAAGGTAAGCCTGCCGCCTTCGGTGCCGCTTCCGCCGCCGCCCGAAATCTCCTTTACTCGCCCCGTGCTGGGTCGCAGCAAGTCCTCTCAAACACCACAGACCGAGACTGACCGGATGTCTAGCAATTCCCAGCTAGGCCGGACCGCGCCTGCTCCCTTCAATCTGGGAGTTGGAATGTCTGCTGGCATCACGCTTGCGTCAAGCGTCGTGGTTGGCTTTCTAGTAGGGCAATGGATTGACCATCACTGGCACTTGAGTCTGCCCTGGGGAACTATCGTCTTTTCGCTGGCCGGGGTCGCGGCAGGATTTATCAATCTGTTTCGAATTCTTACTGTTTCAGATAAGAACGGGAAAAAATGAGTTCTGTTCTTTCACAGCTTTCTGAGGCTGCTCCCGGCAGGACCCCGAAACCTGCGGCTTTGCCCGCATTCCGCACGATGGCGCTGGCCGGATTTGCCGCCAATGCGCCGCTGATTGCCATTTGCCTTCTGCTGATCCGTGTTCGGATGGCCGGGAGCCTGTTCGGCGGCTACGTTCTTGCGATGCTGGTTTACGGCGTGCTATTTTTGATCGTGACACGGGGGTTTTCGGCGTCCGCTGTGGGTCGCAGGTCAGGCACTGCGGCAAAAACTGGGCGGCCTAAAATGCCGGGGGGATTTGCCCTGCTCATGATCGGCAAATTTGCTCTCAGCGGCATTGCCGTTTATGTGCTGCTGTGCGTTTTGAATTTGGCGGCGGTTTTTCTACTGGCCGGGTTTCTCATCACTCAAATTGGCGTAACGGCGGCGATTATGAAATACTTGAATAGCACAAAGGTGACAGATTAAGTTATGGAACTTCTCGAGTGGTGGGTTTATGTACTGTATGGCGCAATTGCTGGCCTGGTGCTGATCGGCGTCGGATACGCTGCCGGTGCGAAAGCCAATGCCCGTCATCCGAGCGGCCTCCAAAACTTCATGGAATACATCATGGACTGGCTGCGAGAGCAGTTTTCCGGCGCTCTGGGCGACGGCGGGCAGCAGTACCTGCCGCTTGTGCTGACGCTGTTCTTTTATATCGTCGTTTCCAACCTCATCGGCTTGCTTCCGGCGTTCAAATCCGCGACGGCGGCGACCAGCACAACGATTGCGCTGGGGCTGTTCGTGTTTGTCTTTGTTCAGTATGTCGGCATCAAGCACAACGGTTTTATCAACTACATCAAACACTTTTTCGGGCCGGTTCTGTTTTTGGCCCCGCTGCTTTTTGTGATTGAGTTGGTGGGCGAGATTGCCAAGCCATTCTCCCTAGGAATGCGTCTGTTCGGAAACATCTACGGGGAAGACATTATCAACGACCTGCTGACCAAAGGCGGGACAAATTTCTTCTTTATCCCGTTCCAGGTTCCCATTTACCTGTTGCAAATTTTTACGGACTTGGTGCAGGCATACATCTTTGCCATTTTGACCTGTTCGTATATCTCGATTTTCACGTCCAGCCATCATCAGGATGGCGTGGATATTCCGCACGAGCATGAAAACGCAGGCGAGCTAAACGCCATCGTTCCGGCTGCGGACTACTCAAAGACTCACTAGCGTTACTGACACCAACACACGCACGACGACTGACACTTCAAGGAGATTCTGGTTTATGTTAGGCATTTATTTTGGCTTGCTGGCTCTCGGCGCGGCTCTGGCTGTGCCCATCGCGGCGATTGGGGCGGGCATCGGCGAAGGCATGATTTTCTCAGCGGCGATCTCGGGCATTGCCCGTCAGCCGGAAGCGGAAGGGCGCATTCGCGGCCTGATGCTGGTGTGCTTCGCACTGGTCGAGTTCCTGGCGATTTTGAGCTTCGTCGTTTTCATCATTCTACTGGGCAAGCTGCCCGGCGGCTCCGCGACGGTTCAGCAGATGCTGGCCGGTCACTAATCGCTTCCTGGCCGATAAACTACTATGGATATTTTGCACAGCCTCGGCATTGATCCGAGGGGGGTTATTACGCAGGTCATCGGGTTCGCAATCCTTCTGTGGATTATGAACCGCCTGCTCTACAAGCCCCTGTTCGGTGCGCTGGCCCAGCGTCAGGCCGACATCAAGGCAACGTATGAGCAGCTTGATGCCGACCGTCAGCGCATGGAAGCCACGCGCCTAGAGTATGAGCAGCGTCTGGCCGGCATCGAAGCCGAAGCCCGCGAGAAAATTCAAGCGGCGGTTAAAGAAGCCCAGGCGCTTCGAGACAATCTGGTCGCCGATGCTCACCTTCAGGTAGAAGCATTGATGGTGCAGGGCCGCAGCGAAAGCGAGCGGGAGCGGCAGAAGGCATTCTTGGAAATGCGTCACCAGATTGTCGCGCTGGCTGTTTCGGCAGCGAGCAAAGTCGTCGGCGAAAGCATGAACGGTGAGCGGCAGAACAGGCTGGTGGATGACTTCATCAGCAGCGTCGGCTCTGGCAACGTCATCGAAACTGGGCGCGGCGTCTCTGGCAACGCGATTGGAAACGGCGCGTCCGTCTACGGGAAAAACTAAGCCATGAAAAGAATGAAGCTATGAAAGACGTTCGCGTTGCCAAACGTTATGCCGGAGCGCTGTTTGCCGTAGCCGAGCGGGACGGCATCTTAGACGCTGTAACGGCGGATTTGGCGCTCATCAGCCGCTTTGTGACCGAAATCCCGTACCTGCGGGCGGCGCTTTTGCAGCCGTTCAGCTCGGATGCGGTCAAGCACAAAATCGCTGACGATGCGTTTGGCGACCGGGTGACGGCCTCCTCGCTGTCGTTCGTCAAGCTGCTGATTAAAAAGCGGCGCGAGGACCTCTTAGAAGAGTGCATCCGCGAGTTCCGCGTCCTGCTGGCACTGCACAACAACACCGTAGACGCCGAAGCCACTACGGCGACACCAATGACGCATGAGCAGAAAATGGCACTCACCGAGAGCCTGCACACGCTGACGGGCAAGACCGTGAACCTGACCACCGCCATAAATCCCGCCCTTGTCGGCGGCGTCGTGGTGCGGATGGGAGACACGGTCATTGACGGCAGCGTGCGCGGCAAACTGGAGCGATTAGAACGGCAGCTCATGGGCACGAATGCCCTGGGAGGAACAACTTAAATTGGCAATCAAGCCGGAAGAAATTACATCCATCCTCGAGCGCGAGCTGGAAGCCTATAAGTCGGACGTCGAAGAAGTCGGCGTCGGAACCGTCCTGCAAGTCGGCGACGGTATCGCCCGCATTTATGGCCTGAAAGACTGCATGGTCGGCGAGCTTTTGGAGTTCCCTGGCGGCATTCAGGGCATGGCGCTGAACCTTGAGGAAGACAGTGTCGGCGCGGTCCTGCTGGGCCGTGAGGCAGGCATCCGCGAGGGCGACACCGTCAAGCGCACGGGCAACATCGTCCAAATCCCTGTCGGCGAGGGCCTGATTGGCCGCATCGTCAACGCGCTCGGGCAGCCTATCGACGACAAAGGCCCCATCGTCGCCGCCGAGTACCGCCTGCTGGAAACCCGCGCCCCCGGCGTGGTCGAGCGTCAGCCCGTCAAAGAGCCGCTGCAAACCGGCATCAAGGCTGTGGACTCGATGATCCCCATCGGGCGCGGCCAGCGCGAGCTGATTATCGGCGACCGGGGCACGGGCAAAACCGCCGTCGCCATTGACGCCATTCTCAATCAAAAAGACACCGACGTTTACTGCATCTACGTCGCCATCGGCCAGAAGACCAGCACCGTCGCCAACATCGTGCGGTCATTGGAGCAGAACGGCGCGATGGAATACACCACCGTCGTTGCCGCCACTGCCGACGACCCGGCCTCGCAGCAGTATATCTCCCCGTACACCGGCGCGTGCATCGGCGAATGGTTCCGCGACAATGGCAAGCACGCCCTGATTGTCTACGATGACCTGTCCAAACAGGCCGTTGCCTACCGCCAGGTGTCCCTGCTCCTGCGCCGCCCGCCGGGCCGCGAAGCCTACCCCGGCGACGTGTTCTACCTGCACTCCCGGCTCTTGGAGCGGTCCGCCAAGCTGTCCAAAGAACTCGGCGGCGGCTCCCTGACTGCCCTACCGATTATTGAAACGCAGGCGGGCGACGTGTCCGCGTACATCCCGACCAACGTGATTTCCATCACCGACGGCCAGATATTCCTGGAAACCGACCTGTTCAACTCTGGCGTCCGCCCGGCGATCAATGTCGGTATCTCCGTGTCCCGCGTCGGTGGCAACGCCCAGACCAAGGCGATGAAGAACAAGAACGTCGGCGGTCAGCTTAAGCTGCAGCTTGCCCAGTTCCGCGAAGTCCAGGCATTCTCCCAGTTCGCCTCGGATTTGGACAAAGCCACCCAGGCCCAGCTTGCCCGTGGCCTGCGCCTGGTGGAAGTCCTGAAACAGCCGCAGTACCAGCCCCTGCCGCTTGAAAAGCAGGTCCCGATCATCTACGCCGCCAACACCGGCGCGTTAGACGACGTGCCTGTCGACGCCGTCCGCCGCTTCGAGGCCGAGTTCAACGCCTTCCTAGACAGCAAGTACCCGGAAGTCCCCGAGACCATCGCCCGCGACAAGACCCTCGAAGACACCACCATCGACGCCCTGAAAAAAGCCATCGCCGACTTCAAAGGTCAGTTCAAGGCATAACCCATAAGCAAAAGCCCCCGCCATGATGGCGGGGCTTTTTTATTGCCGACCAACTTCATGTTGCATAAAGTTAAGTTTTATGCCATAATAAAATCAAATTGCCCTGGTTCTGAATAGTCACCTCCCCGTAAAAACGGGGCGTCCGCTTGTTTTGCCTGAAACGAGCTTCGAACGGCGTGTGCGTGGGACACAAATTTCTCTAAGAACCAGGGACACTACCAATTACGGCCATTGAAGCACTGAGTACTCTCGGTGCTTGATTATGTTTCGGTATTCGTGCGCGTCTGCTTCGTTGCTGAAGGAACGATAGACCGCACCGCTTACCATGTCCGCCACCTGAATAAGAGTGCTTGATTTTGAGTTTTGGGTGCCGATTTTCTTGATCCGCTCCCCTATCCGCCCCTCGTTATTCACTTTGCGTTTGATATAAGACGCTAATTCTTTTTTCCATGCCTGTCCGCCACTGTCGTCGAACTTCACGTTTGCTTCCGACAGAAGTGGCTTTACGGCGTCAAATGCCACCCCACAAACGGCTTTGTAAAAGGCACTCCCGCTTCCATAATTTGCATTCGACACTTTCCGTTTGTCCACGACCAAGCTGAAAAACTGAAACTCGTATTCCTTGATTGCGTTGAGAAACGCCCGGCGAATGGGAACATTGTTTCTGAAGAAGTGAAACTCGTAGCTTCCCGGTAATCTCATCTCCGTTCGCAGAAGATCAATTCGTAGGCGCAGTTTTTCGGCTTCCCTGTCATTCTCAAAGAGGACTAAAGTAACTACAAAATAGGTGCTGGAACCCTCGGTAAATTTGAGGCCGACATCTCCCGACTCATCCACAAAAACAAGCATAGATTAATTGTACCTGCCAAAGTACTTCCCCCCGACAAGTACCCGGAAGTCCCCGAGACCATCGCCCGCGACAAGACCCTCGAAGACACCACCATCGACGCCCTGAGAAAAGCCATTGCCGACTCCAAAGGTCAGTTCAAGGCATAACCCATAAGCAAAAGCCCCCGCCATTATGGTGGGTGCTTTTTTCGTGTCCGTCTTGATTTTTAATCACTTACTGGTTATACTGCCTTTATGACTGCTTATCAAGTTTATGAACAATCTGTCAAGTCGTTTTCTGTGTTGGAGAAGCTCGCCCTGGCCTGGCACTCTGAATCGTGACTGGCGGGATTTATGCAGCAAAGCAGATAGAAAGTGTGAACAAAGTGCGACTTTCACGACAGTTGATAGCTATTATTCTGACCATTACAGCTATGGTGATATCTGTTGCAACAACAAAGCATCTGAATAACCGGCAATTATCTCTTTTAGGTTTTAGCTGGCTAATAATTGCAACCTGCATAGTTACCTTCAATTTGATTAGAGAAGCAAGGATTGATCGAGGATCAATTCTCAAAAATCTTGGAAACGCAGCACAAGTAGTCGGCTTCATGGGAGCGGCTTTCGGATATTATTATGCTAATCAGCATCCACATCTGTTTATCGGTTATGGTGTATTCCTTACGTCTTGGTTAGTGCTAGCCTACTTCCTCTGTACGAAGCTGAAAAAGAAGGGATACAGGCTTCTAAAGAGAAGAGGCATCCCAGACAATCAGGATGGTGACTAATCCGGTCCCCGATCCGGGTGTTGAGCATTCCGAATCGACCGCAATAAATCCCGGCCAATTTTGATGCGGGCATCATCTGTTGTCTGGTGTGGGTATTAATGTCAACAAATTACTAGCAGTACCGATAGACGAGATGCTTCGGATTATATGTTGGAAGACGAGAAAGACCAACCACGATGAACATTACACTGGATGTTTCCCCGGAACTAGAGGGGCAGTTGCAGCAAGCGGCGCAGACGCAGGGAACTGATGTCACGACCTATCTGCTGGACAGCGCCCGTCTGCGTCTGCGGCCTGATGTTCTCCCGCAGGAGGAGGCGTCTCTGCTGCAAACAATCAATGCGCCTCTTGCCCCGGAAGCCCGGACTAAGCGCGATGCGCTGCTGAGAGAACAGGCACAGCGGCAGTTGACCGGCGAGGAGCAGGCATCATTGTTTGAGTTGATTGATGCCGTTGAGATGGCGAACGCGCAGCGGTGGCAGGCACTCGCGGATAAAATGAGAAGTGAGAGGGAACTATGACTGCTTACCAGGTTTACGAACAATCTGTCAAGGCGCTTTCTGTGCCGGAGAAGCTCGCGCTGGCTCGACTGATTATTGATGAAGTTGTTCCTAATCCGGCTCTCAAGCCGAGTGTTGAGCCTCTCGAATTGACTGCAACAAATCCCAGCCAGTTTGGATGCGGGCGTCATCTGCTCTCTGGTGCTGGCATTGATGTCAACGAACTATTGGCAGTGTCGATTGACGGCGTATTCTCAGAGTAAGTAGTTGTTCAAATATATGTTAAAATAGAGCTATGGCGAAAATCAAAAGCATTGACCTGACTTCCGACCAGAAGGCCGCGCTGGAAAAAGCGTCTCGGCACGGCAAATCCTACAGTTTTCGCCAGCGCTGCCAGATGATCCTGCTCAAGTCCGAGCGCCGCACCTCCAAAGAGGTAGCAAAGCAGGTCGGCTGCTGCGAAGTCGTGGTCAATTCCTGGATGAAACGCTACCAAGAGCAGGGCTTCGACGGCCTCAAAACTAAAGCAGGACAAGGCAGACTGCCCATCCTGAGCAAAGAAACCGACCTGGCTGCGGTGCGCCTTGCGGTGCAGCAGAACCGCCAGCGCGTGTCTCTTGCCAAAGCGGAACTGACCCAGGAACTTGGCAAAGAGTTTTCTACCCAAACCTTGAAACGGTTCCTCAAAAAAACGGTGGCCGCTTCAAGCGCATTCGACGAGCCATAAAGCACAAACCCAATGCCGATGTGTACCAGTTCAAGTGCGAAGTCCTGGCTGAGTTTGAGGCACTCTCCCAGCAGGGCCAGATCGATATATTCTACGGCGATGAAAGCCGTGTGTCTCTCCTGCCCTGCGTTCCTTACGGCTGGCAGTTCAAAGACGAACAGGTTACGATGCCCAGCGAGCGGGGCGGCGGGGTGAACTGCTTTGCTCTGCTGTCTCGTGACAATCGTTTGCACCTAATAATTGCCTGCATCTGGCCTTGACGCAGAAGACAATTGATGCGGCGTTCATTAGCGAACAACTTGATGCCTTTTCGTGGTCTGTGCGTCGCCCGACGGTGGTTGTTTTGGACAATGCCCGCGTTCATGCCAAAGCCGTTAGGGAGCGCGGCAGGGTGTGGCAGGAGCGCGGGCTGTTCGTCTGGTTTTTGCCGACGTACTCGCCGCACCTAAACATTGCCGAAGTGCTTTGGCGCAAGCTGAAGTACGAGTGGCTGCGGCCCGAGGACTATGCCGATAAAGACACGCTGCGGCTTGCCGTTTGGCAGGCGCTGACAGCCGTTGGCAGGACGCTGAAAATTGCCTTTTCTGACTTCAGGACGACGCAGAATAGTTTAACCTAATTCAGCACAACTACTTATATGCCGAAAGAGAATTGATGTCGCACATTATTGATACGCATACGTTTCTTTGGTTTGTTGATGGAGCAGCAGAATTGCCTGCCTCCGTTCGACGCCGAATTGATAATCCTGCGGATGCAACACAAATCAGTATTGCTTCATTTTGGGAAATCGGCATCAAAGCTGGTCTTGGCAAACTGCCACTGAAAACGAACCTACTGGAACTGGAAGCGATTGCCGCGAGACAATCTATTGAAATACTGCCGATCACGGTTCGTGAAATCTTTAGAGCGTGTTGAAAAAGTCGAAATTTCCAATGCTGGGCTGGAATTTGCTCGTCTGAAATCGGGCATGGCTTCTAAAACGCCAGCCTCCATTGATACAAAAAACGTCGTTAGACACCAGAAAGCCGACTTTTTCAACACCCTCTGATGGTCCAACAGATGCCGCCTCATCACAAAGACCCATTCGACCGAATTATTGCCGCAACGGCGCTGGTGACAGGCAGTATTCTACTGAGTGCTGACACGATGTTTGATGCCTACGGCGTTCCAAGAACTTGGCAAGAAAGCTAACTTATGAATGATCCGAGACTAACGAAATGGGCCGAGACGCTGGCTCAGTATAGCCTGTATTTACAGCCAGGCGAACAGCTTCTTATCCGCACCGACGAAGCGGCCATTCCGCTGGCACGCGAAGTGTACCGGGCGGCGCTTGGGGCGGGGGCGCATCCGCATCTCACGGTGAACATAGACGGTCTGGATGAGATTTTTCTGCGGACGGCGTCCGGGGAGCAGCTCGACTTTGTTTCGCCCATCAAAAGGTTCGAGTACGAGCAGATTGACGCGCTCTGCTCGCTGATGGCCCCGACCAACACGTCCGCGCTCTCCGGCGTGGACATGGGCAAGCAGGCACAGGCGCAGCGGGCGAACAGCAGCGTTCGGCGGTCGCTGTTTGCCCGGACGGGGGAGGGGAAAGCTAAATGGACGCTGACCCTGTACCCAACGCCGGGGGCGGCGCAGAATGCGAAGATGTCTCTGGCCGACTATGAAGAGTTCCTGTTTCGGGCAATGTTTTTAGACAGAGACAACCCGGCGGCGGCGTGGCGTCTGTTCTCGCGGGAGCAGCACAAGTATGTGGACTACTTAGATAAAGTCGAGACACTGCGCTTTGTGGCGCGGGATACCGATCTGTCTATGCGTGTTGGTGGGCGCAAATGGGTCAACTCCGACGGGCACAAAAACTTTCCTTCCGGCGAGGTCTTCACCGGGCCGCTGGAAGACAGTGTCAATGGCACGGTGCGCTATACGTTCCCGACGGCCCACCTCGGGCATGAAGTCGATGACGTGCGACTCACGTTTGAGAACGGCAGGGTGGTTCACGCTGAAGCGGCGCGGGGGCTGGAGTTTTTGAACACGCTGCTTGACAGCGATGCCGGGGCCAGAACGCTCGGCGAAGTGGCGATAGGCAACAATTACGGCGTGCAGCAGTTCACCCGGAACACGCTCTACGATGAGAAAATCGGCGGCACGTTCCACCTAGCCCTCGGCAATGCGTACCCTGAGACGGGGGCAACCAACGTTTCAGCGGTGCATTGGGACATGGTCTGCGACCTGCGGCCCGCCGCTGGTGGCGGGGCGATTTACGCCGACGGCCAGCTGATCCACGAAAACGGGCAGTGGAAGATTTAGAAACTGTGCAGAAAGACCGCAGATCGCCCCCTAACCCCCAATTCTGGGGGAACCAGAGAAGAGCAGAAGGGCCAAATCATATCCTACTCCGGCTCCCCCAGAATTGGGGGCAGGGGGGCGATCTGGCCTTGGCTTGCTTTCCTTAAAGACGGATGCCTTTCGAGGCGGTTTGCTTACGCAGGGCGGCGGTGACGGCGGTATCAAAGGCAGGCGGCTTGCCGCTGCTCTTCTTTTTGGCGGCTGCGGCCAAAAACACGTCTCGTTTCCGGGACAGGGCCAGGATTTGCACCCGCATCGCCTTGCGCTCGGCCAGGCGGCGAGTGATTTCCTTCTCGCGGGCTTCCGGGGTCATCTTCTGCATGGCAACCGGGAGGTCAGCGGGCTTGACATCTTTGAGCTTCACCGAGCCGTTTTCCAGCGACTGCATCAAATCCCCGGCGTAAGCCTCGCTGTTGAGGGCCTTGTTGAGGGCCTTGTTGAGCGCCCTGTCGGCGGCGGCGGGCGCGGGTGCGGCTGCCGTGACGGCGGACTCGGCGTAAGCCTGACGCCTCGCATTGTGGGTCTGATACGCCGCCGCGCCGCCTGCGAAGCCGCCGCCGTAGGCGGTGTAGGTCTGCCCCAGTGAGCTTCCCAGCGTTGCCAGCGGTTTGTCGTAGGGTGTCGGCGTCACCTGAACGCCGCCGTTTTCCTCAATCGCAAAGAATGCCCCTTCGGCGTGCTTGGCGATCTTCTGCCAGGCTGTCCGCGTGTCCTCGGCGCTGCCGCATTCAATCGTGTTGATGACAATGCCGCGCTTCGCGGCTTGTGCCGCCGTGGTCAGCGTGTCCGGCTCCTGCGCGTAATCGTCGTGCGGGGGCGCATCGCCGACCAGAAACAGCACCTGCGCGGTGCGGGGGCTGCGGGCGGACCAGCCGCCTTTGCGGACGCCGTCGGAAATCGCCTGCCGAACATCTTCCGGTGTATCCCCGCCGCCCTCTGCTTTGTAGGTCATCAGCGTCGTGTACACCTTGTCCAGATCGCTTGTCAGCGGCGTCACGCGGGTCACATAGTCGTCACCGTGGTCCCGGTAGGCCACCAGGCCGACGCGCACACGGGGCGGATGGGCGGACTGCTGCACACTGTTGACGATGCTCCAGATTTTCTGTTTGGCTCCATCCAGAAGCCCGCCCATCGAGCCGGTAGTATCCAGCACAAACACCATTTCCAGCGTAGGCGTGTTCGCAGTGGAGAGCGGCGTCGCGGCCCGTGCGGCGTGCGGGGCCGTCAGCAGCGTCAGAAGCGCGGGCAGAAGTGCAAGGGAAAGTTTTGCCATCGGAGTTCTCCTCTGGTGTCTTAGAGCGCCTCTGTGCCTGATAGCTTCATACGACTTTATGCGGTGTTTGCAGTTGAAAGCTGCCGGGTAAATGTAAAATGTCCCGCCAGAGGCCATCGCATGGGGCCTCTGGAAGAGACTTAAAACGTGACTATGCGAGAAAAGAACTCAAGACTATGGCAGACTTAGTAACCGGGATGTTTCGGGACCGCGCTTCCGCCGAGCGGGCGGTGAATGACCTTCAGCAGATGGGCTACGCCCAAAATGACATCAGCGTGATGATGCAGGACAAAACGCGGGCGCGAGATTTTGCCGCCGACACCGGCACAAAAGCCGCTGAAGGCGCGGGGGTCGGAGCCGGAATTGGCGGCACGCTCGGCGCGATTATCGCTGCAGTGACCGCGACTGGCAGTGTCGCCGCTGTGGCCGCGACCGGGGGCCTCGCCGCACCGCTTGTTGCCGGGCCGCTGGCCGCTGCTCTTGCGGGTGCAGGCGCGGGCGGCTTGGGGGGCGGCCTGATTGGCGGCCTGATTGGCGCGGGCATCCCCGAGGACCGGGCGCGGCAGTATGAGACAGACCTGAATGCCGGTGGCATTCTGGTCGGTGTGACGGCGCGGGGCAATGACAGCGGCGAGCTTGAGCGCGTCCTGCGCTCCGAAGGCGCTGCCGACGTGCAAAGCCGCTAAACTCAAACCGAAGAAGCCCGGCGCTGACAGCGTCGGGCTTCTTTTTGTGACTGTTTTTTGGGTCACAGCCTGGGGTCCACCGGCTCGCTTTCCAGCGCCAGCACGGCAAACGCGCACTCGTGAACCCGCCGCAGCGGCTCGCCCGACACGAACCGCTCCAGGCCTTCCAGCCCCAGCGCGAACTCGCGCAGGGCCAAGGACCGCTTGCCGGACAGCCCCCGCGCCCGCAGGCGCTCCAGATGTTCGGGGGCGTCGTAGTCCGGGCCGTAGATGATTCGAAGATATTCGCGGCCCCGGCACTTCACGGCAGGCTGCACCAGACCGCGCCGCCCTTTGGCGACGAAGTCGCCCGGCTTGACCACCATGCCCTCGCCGCCCCGGCCCGTCAGCTCTTCCCACCACGCGATGCCTTTAGCCGCGCTGTTTTCATCGGTGACGTCAATCGTTTTGTGCGGCGTCGCCAGCAGCAGTCCAGTGGGGTCGGCGGCGCACAGCCGGGCCAGCGTGTCCATGTGCCAGGTGTGGGACTTGTCCGAATGCACCCGGCCTTCGGAGGCCAGAAGGTGGAACGGGGCCAGCTTCAAGTCGGCCAGCGACCCCACCGGCCAGCAGTAACGGCGATAGGCAGCCACAAACTTTTCCGCCGCCGCCGACCGGGCGCGGTAGCTGTCCAAAATCGGGCCGATGCCTTCGGTATGGCCCGACGCGGCTTCCAGCGCGGCGACGGCGGCGGGCAGGGCGGAAGTTGCGGCGGCTCCAACGGCGGCGTACTGCTGCTTCAAAAGCTCCTGTGCTTTGGCCGACCACGGCATCAGCTCACAGTCCAGGCACACCCAGTCGGTTGCAAGCTCCTCCCACAGGCTGCTGCCGTCTAACGCCGCACGAATAGTTTGCAGAAAGTCGGCCTCTAACGTGCCGTCGTCAAAGAAGCGCCGCCCGGTGCGGGTCACGCAGATGCCCGCGCCGCCGTCGGTGACGCCGAACCGGGCGCGGGCGGCCTCGACAGTGCGGCAGACGATGACCACGGCCCGCGACCCCATGTGCTTTTCTTCGCAGATGACCGACCCAATGCCCTGAGCGCGGTAGTAGGCAAACGCTTCGGCGGGGTGTTCCAGCAGGCCCGGCTCGCGGGTCGTTTCGGACGGCGACATCGTGGGCGGCAAGTAAATCAGCCAGCGCGGGTCGGCGGCAAAGCGGCTCATCACTTCGAGGGCCGCGATGCCGTTTTCCTCGCGGATGGTGACGCGCCCGTGCAGGCGCGTTTCCACGAGCCGCTTGCCCAGAACGTCCGCAATGTCCAGCACGTCGTCATAAAGCTGCTGCGCCGTCTGTGCCTCCGCCGGCTGCTGGGCGGGCAGGAACGGGCGGACGGGTTCGGCATAAGTCGCGTGCGCCGAAACCGAGACCACCTCGCGCTCGGGCCAGCACAGGGCCGTGAGGCTGCCGCCAAAGACGCAGCCGGTGTCTAAGTTAATTGTCCCGTTCAGCCATTCCGGCGTGGGAATTGGCGTGTGCCCGTAAACCACCGTGGCCCGGCCCCGGTACTCCGACGCCCACGGGTAGCGGATGGGCAGGCCGAACTCGTCGGTCTCGCCGGTCGTCTCGCCGTACAGCGCAAACTCGCGCACCTTGCCCGACCCGCGCCCCTGCATCTCGGCTTTCATGCCCGCGTGGGCGACGACTAGCGAACCGCCGTCGAGAACGTAGTGGCTGACCAGACCATCCAGAAAGCCGCGCACTTCTGTGAGAAACCCTGGCGGCTCGGCCTCAAGCTGCCTCAGCGTCTCGGCCAGCCCGTGCGTGATTTGAACGTCCTTGCCGCGCAGCTTACGAAGCAGCTTCACGTCATGGTTGCCGGGCACGCACAGGGCCGTTCCCGCCGCCGTCATGCCCATGACCAACTTCAGCACGTCCGGCGACTTTGGCCCCCGGTCCACCAAGTCGCCCAGAAAGACCGCTTTGCGCCCGTCCGGCGGCGTGACGCGATGCCCATCGACGGTGTAGCCCAGCGTTTCTAGCAGTCCGGTCAGCTCGTCAAAACAGCCGTGAATGTCGCCGACAATATCAAACGGCCCCGTCTCGCTCCGCTTGTCGTTATACAGCGGCTCGCGGGTGACTGTCGCCGCCGCCGCTTCCTCGGGCGAGCGCAGGACAAAGACGTGCCGAAAGCCCTCGCGCTCCAGGCCGCGCAGGCTTTGACGCAGGCTTTTGATATGGTTTCGCACCACATGAGGCCCAAACGTCCGGTCGGCCCGGTGTTCATTGCGCTCCAAACAGACCCGCTCGGGCATATCCAGCACAATAGCGACCGGCAGGCAGTGGTATTCGCGGGCCAGTGCCAGCAGCGGCTTCCGCGCTTCGGGCTGTACATTGGTCGCGTCAACCACGGTCAGCCGTCCGGCGGCAAGGCGCTTGGCGGCGATATAGTGCAGCAGCTCAAACGCTTCTTTGGTCGCGGCCTGATCGTTTTCGTCATCGGAGACCAGCCCCCGGCAGAAGTCCGACGACAGCGTTTCGGTGGCCTTGAAATGCGCCCGCGCAAACGACGATTTGCCGGAGCCGGATGCGCCAATCAGCACGACCAGCGACAGGTCGGGTAGGATAATTTTCATGGATAAGTTACTTAACTGATGCCAGGTCGTAGGAAGCCGTGGGCCAAAGGAGCCGTGGGATTAAAATCCTCGGCTGTGGGGCGAAGACGCCTTCTGTCCACCTTCGTGGACACGGAATTGTGACCATTGCTGCTCTTTCTCCGCGAAGGCGGAGAGATGGCCGCAGGCCGTACAGCCGAGGATTTCAATCCCACGGCTCTTCTGCTCACCCTGCAGCCTACTCCTCGGTCACGGCTTCCTGTGCCTGCGTGTCCATCCAAATCAGGGCATTGACATAGCCGCCGCCAAAGTTAATCGAAGTGATGTCTTTCAGCTTGAACTTCTCTGTGCCAATCCACTTAGCCTTTGAGCTGAACTTTCTCATCCACAAGCTGCGCTTTGTCAGTCCTTCGGCGACGCCGATAAAGCCGATGCCCGGCTCTTCTTTTTCGCGCTCAATCATAAACATGGCGTAGTTTTCAGACACCGAATCAAGCAGGGAATGCAAGTCTGTCAAATCCAGGTCCGGCTGTGCCTGTGGAAAGAGGCCGCGCCTCAGAAAATACTCGCCCGCAAAGCTGCTATCTGCTTTCAAGCTGCTCACGTGGGCGAGGCGCATGGCTTTGTATCCGTCCAGCACAAAGGTATCCCCTTCAATTTCTTGCAGGAGTACCCACGTCTTGCTCAGTCCGACCACGTAACCCGCCTGCTTATCTTCGTTTATGGACTGCCGCCATAGCTTGACAATTACCCGGTCAGCCATCGCCGATGCGAGAGTGTCGTAGTGTTTTTGTGTGCGCTTCTTCATAATGTTCCTCAATCCCACGCGCTACCCAGCGCGGTCAGACGGTCTTTGTACTCAATCCGCACAACCCACTCTTTCGGCCACACGTTCAGGCCGTGGTATGCTCCCGCGAAGGCTCCGGTGAGGCAGGCGATAGAGTCTGAGTCGCCGGAGGACACGGCGGCGCGGCGAACGGCGTCCATCGGGGCATCGGGGAACAGCAGAAAGCAGAGCAAGCCGGTGGCGAACGCCTCTTCGGCGACCCAGCCTGCGCCGGTGACGCGGCAGGGGTCTTCGGTGCGGTTTCCGGCTCGGAGGGCGGCGTCTAGGGCGTCCAGGCTGCTCAGGCACTCGTCCCAGCCTTGCGTGATAAACTGAGCGGGCGACTCGATGCCGGGCCGCTGCCAGAGCGTGCCCAGCCAGTCTTCATGGTAGACGCGCCGCTGCGAGTGGGCGTACTCCCGCAGGGTTTGGGGCAGGTCACTTGGCCTGACACCGGCAATGAAAAACGCTATCGCTGCCGCCGTGAGGTCCGACGCGGCCAGCGCGGTGGGGTGGCCGTGGGTCAGCGCGGCTTGAAACTGAGCGATGGCGGCCCGCGTCTTGGCGGTGACGCCGGGGAGGACGCCGACGGGCTGCACCCGCATATTCGCCCCGCAGCCTTTAGAGTTTGGCCGGGTGGCCTCTGTCCAGGGCATCCCCATCTTCAGCGCAGCGCAGGAGGTCAGGCAGGTAATGCCCGGTGCCTGGTCGTTGTCCGGGCTGTCCGCCCAGCGGATGAACGCTTCGCGGAGTGGCCCTTCCAGCGTCGCGGCGGTGTGCGGGCGCGAGGCTGGAAGGAGCGCCTCGCCGACAGCCAGCATCATTTGCGTGTCATCGGTCACGCGCCACGAGGCACGCGGCTCCTGCGGGCCGTCCGGGGGCCATTTGGCGAGGATTTGGGCGACCGAGAGAAACTCGGTGTCCGCGCCGAGCGCATCGCCAAAGGCGGCTCCAAAGAGGCAGCCGGAGGCTGGATTTTTCATGGGTACGGTTTCCTGACAGAACGAACCAGCATCCGCAGCGCCCGCTCCTGCATCAGCGCGGCCCGGTGCGCTTCGGCAAGCGTCACCGGCCAGAAGCGTACGGCGTCACCCGGCGCAAGCTGACCGGCCAGGGTCAGGTCGGCAGAGATGACCACGCCAATCAACGGATAACCGCCAGTCGGCTGACGGTCGGCCATCAGCAGAATCGGCTGCCCGTCGGGCGGAACCTGCACCCCGCCGAACGGGGCGGCTTCGGACAAAATGCCCCCAAGAGGCAGCACAGGCGTACCGCCCAGCCGAAACCCTTGCCGATCGGCACGGGGCGAGACGATATAGTGGGCGTCAAAGAACGCCGTGCGGGCCGCGTCGGAGAAGCAGGCGTCGTGCGGGCCGGGCAGGACGCGCAGGACAGCGGGACTGCTGTAAACGGGCGGCGCGGCGAGGCCCACGCCGGGCAGTAAAGGAAGAGCAGGCAAGCCTTTCAGAACGTCTCCGGCTTGCAGGCGTCGGCCCGCGAAGCCCCCAAAACTGCCGCGCAGGAATTCGGCGCGTCCCGCTCAGCCATCGTATACAGCGCCCCGTGCGGCTTGACATGGCTTAGCCTCTGCCCGTGCCGCCGGGCGAACCCTGACAATGCCCCGATCTGGTACGTTACCAAATCCCGCGCTTCCTCGGGCGTCACCGCCAGCGCCCGCCGCCCAAAGCCGACCAAATCCGGCAGGCCAGGGTGTGCGCCGAGAGCGACGCCGTGCGTCATCGCCAGCGCGACGGTTCGGGCCATCGTGCTTGGCTCCCCGGCATGAAAGCCGCAGGCAATGTTGGCTGACGTAATCTGCGCCATCAACGCCGCCTCGCCCGTGTGCGTGTAGACCCCAAAGCCTTCGCCGAGGTCCGCGTTCAGGTCGATGTGCTGTGTCATCGCAGGTCCTCAAACTCCGTCTCCGCAATCGGCACAAAGCGCACTCGGTCGCCCGCCCGCAGCAGGGCGGGCGGCTCACGCGACGGGTCAAACAAGCGTAGCGGCGTCCGCCCCAGAATGCGCCAGCCGCCGGGCGACTCCAGCGGATACACCCCTGTCTGCGCCCCGCCGATACCCACCGCCCCGGCAGGCACGGAGTGGCGCGGCGTGTCCAATCGGGCTGTGACAAGGCTCGGCGGCAGGCCGCCCAGGTACGCAAAGCCTGGCAGAAATCCCAAAAACTGCACCCGGTAGCGCGGCGCGGAATGCCGCCGGATGACCTGCGCCGGGGTCAGCCCGTGAAGCGCGGCCACAGCGTTTAAATCCGGCCCGAACGCGCCGCCGTAGCAGACCGGGATTTCGACCAGACGCGGCCCGTCTTCTTCGGCAAGGCTTCGCGGCACGCGCCGCCGTGCCCGCCGGGTTAGCTCCAAACACAGTGCGTCGTAGTCTACCTGCCAGGGGCGGTAATAGACCGCCACTGTCGCGGACGCGGGAACCCACTCGGAGACGCCGCCCGGCGGTTCGGCGGCGAGAGCGCGGCAAAAGCGTCCTATCGCTGCCGTCACACGCGGGCCAGGCTCGTCGGCAAAAGAAACGCGGACGCCGCAGTCGCCCAGTGGCGCAAACTCGGGTGTCATGCCTGTATGTTACGGCAGTCAGACTCGGAAGTCCTGCTTTCCCCCACTTAAAAGCAGGAAAACCCGCCTCATTCGCCGAATATCTCTGCATCTCTCAATTGATGCGCCGATCAGAACAGGACACCCCTATGAAACTGCCGCTTTTCCCTGCCCTTGCCGCCGGACTGGCGCTTGCCGCGCTGACCGTCCCCGCAGCCGCGCAGGCCGCGCCCGCGCCCGTCAAGCCGCAGACGGTGCTGGATTTCACCGTCAAAAACATTGACGGCAAACCGGTCCCGCTGTCGCGCTACAAAGGCAAAGTGCTTCTGATTGTCAACACAGCGTCCCTGTGCGGCAACACGCCCCAGTATGCGTCGCTGGAGTCCTTGTACCAGAAGTACAAAGGCCAGGGCCTGCGGATTTTGGCGTTCCCTGCCGACGACTTTGCCCATCAGGAACCCGGCACCAACGGCCAGATTTTGCAGTTCTGCACGTCCAAATACCACACGTCGTTTGACCTGTTCTCCAAACTCTCCGTGAAGGCCCCCGATCAGGCCCCGCTGTACACGTTCCTGACCAACAAAGCCACCGACCCCAAATTTGGCGGCGACATTGAGTGGAACTTCGCCAAGTTCCTGACCGACCGCAAGGGAAACGTCATCGCCCGCATCCCCGCCGGTCACGACCCGCTTTCGGCGGACACCGTCGCGCAGATTGAAGCCGCGCTGAAGTCGCCCGCGAAGTAAGTTGAGAAGCTGATTGAGACAATGGAGACCATGATGAGCCGCACCTCGTTCTGGATACTTCTGCCGTTCCTGCTGACCCTTGCTGGCATAATGGTTTGGATTGACTTCTTCCTCGGGGCGGTTTATACCGTCGAGGGTTGCCTCGTCACTCTCGGGGTGTTTGTTATTTTCGGCGCACTGGGTCTGGCTTTTTATGACTCGAAGCGTTTTTGGTGGGCAGGCTTCTTTCTAGCGACGTGCTTGTTCTTTCTATATATGGCTTATGTCATCTACGAGTGGTTTTTCACCGGCCACCCGTGGAACTATGCCTGGGCATCCCATTCTGCGGCTTCACCGCTCAATGCGGTTGCTGGTCTGGTCACTTACGGCATACCTGCGTTCTGGTATGTTTTTACAGGGAAGTTTCGCCCGGATGAAAAAGAGTGTCAAGAGGATTTTTACGAAGACGAACAGGATGACGAAGATGAAGACTGGACAGATGAGAGCGAAGACACTAAATGGTACGGCAAGCCATGAACGATGAAACACTGTTGGAACTTGTCCTGGCCCGCGTGCGCTTAATCCCGCCGGGGTGGGTGATGTCTTACGGGCAGGTGGGGGATGCTGTGGGCTGCACGGCGCGGCAGGCGGGGTGGGCGCTCAATCAGGCGTGGGACGGGGCAGACGTGCCCTGGCAGCGGGTAGTGGGCAGCGATGGACACCTGCGGACGGCTAAACGCTCGCCGCTCTTGGCGGCGCGGCAGAAAGAACTGCTGGAAGCCGAAGGTGTGAGGTTTCGGGACAGCGGCGGTGTGGACATGACACAGTACCGAATGCGTGAAGGAGAAGAGTAACCGTTTTATGAGCGCACAGCCGACAGAACATATTGAGCACGCCAACCCCAACGACATTTCGCCGGACATCTATTTGAAGTCGATTAACACCGACCATCTGGAAAACATTGAGGAAAACCGCGAGGCGATCCATTTCCGGGTGCAACTCTCGGCGATGCCCTCGGCATTCTGGCAGACCGAGTTCGTGCAGGCGTATGAGCAAACCCCGTACACGCTGAAGCCGCCGGTGCGGCTGGAAGGCGACCTGCTGCATATCATCTACCTGCCGCGTTATACAGACGAGCTGCCCGCGTTCTTCAAGTTTCTCGGGCTGATTGCCCGCCGCTCCAACGAAGAAACACACCGCACGGAAGAGCTGCACACGTCGAACGCCCAGGAGCGCAGTAAAGCCAAGTTCCGCGACGCGCTGAAGCGGATTGATCTGCCGCGAGGGTAGGGGAGAGGCCCCCCCCGTCCCAATTCTGGGGAGCCGGGAGTTAGGACCCCCTAGCCCCCAATAATGGGGGAACCAGAGCGGACAGGGCAAGCCTCATTCTTAATTTTCTGGCTCCCAGAACTAGGGCGGGTGAGCCTACTCTCCCGCGATCTGCTTTGCCACGTTCATTCCCGACAGGGCGCAGAGGGGGACGCCGCCGCCGGGGTGGGTGCTGCCGCCGACATAGTACAGGCCGCGCACGTCCGGTGAGACCTGCGGCGGACGCAGGAAGCCCTGCCGCCAGCCGTTCGACGACAGCCCGTAAATGGCACCCCGGTACGCCCCGTAGCGGTGTTCCAAATCCAGCGGCGTCCACATCTGCTCCACGCGAATGCGCTTTCGCAGGTCGGTCAGGCCCATGCGCTCCAGCTTGGTCAGCACCGTCTCGCGGTAGGAGTCCGCTTCCTGCGCCCACTCAAACGCGGGCGACAGGGCGGGCGGGTTGGTCATCACAAAGAGGTTGGTGCAGCCCGGCGGGGCTTTCGTCGGGTCGGTGACGCTCTGACAGGCGACGCCGACCGTCGGGTCCCCGGCAGGACGCTGCTGATCAAAAATCGCCGCGAACTCGGCGGCCCCGTCGGCGGCCAGAAATGAGTTGTGGTGGGCAAGCTGTGGATACTCGCCCTCGACGCCGAGCAGCAGCAGAAACGCCGATGTGCTTGGCTCAATCTTTGCCACCCGCGCCGCCGTCCACCGCCGCCGCGCCTCAACCGGAACCAGCGAAGTCATCGCGCTGAGAGCGTCCGCATTGCAGACCACGGCGTCCGCGAACCGCCGCGCCCCATCCGCCGTCACCACGCCCCGCGCCCGGCCCTGCTTGATTAACACTTCGCGCACGGCAGTTTCGGTCTCAATCGTCACGCCCACAGCCTCCGCCGCCTCCCGCAAGGCCTCCGCCAGACTGTACAGCCCGCCGCGCACATAAAACGTCCCCTGCCGCCACTGCACATCGGCCACGGTGGCAAAAATCCCCGATGCCCGCGCCGGGTGTGAGCCGCTGTAGAGCGCATACAGCTCAAAGACCTGCCGCAGACGCGGGTCCGCGAAGTGTTCGCGGACCACCTGCCGCAGCGACTGCCAGGGCTTCAGGGCCAGAAACTCCCGGAGCTGCCCCCATTGCGCCGGGGTGGGGATGCCTCGGACCTGCGCCCCGAAATCCTGCCGCAGAAACGGGTCCGTGGTGGCCTCTGAGACGCGCCGGGCGTAGTCCAGGAACCGCCGGAAACCCGCCTCGTCGCCCGGCGCGAACGCTGCAACCGCCCGTGCGGCGGCCTCGGGATGGCCCGGCGCATCCAGCGTGTCCCCGTCCTCAAAATGGTAGCGGCACACAGTTTCAAGCTGCACTAAATCCAGCACATCGCCGAGCCGCCGCCCCGCTTGCGCGAACACATCTTCCAGCGCCCACAGCATCGTTAAGACGTGCGGCCCGGTATCAAACGTGTACCCGCCCTCGGTCCATTGGTTCAGCTTGCCGCCCACACGCGGCCCCTGTTCCAGCAGCGTCACCCGCGCCCCCCGCGCCGCCAGCCCAATCGCCGCCGCCAGCCCGCCGACGCCCGCGCCGATTACAATTACGTCTTTGCCGACATTCATAGCAGGAGTGTACCCGGCTAAGCGCGGTTGCAGAGGCATTTAAGGGGCAGGGGAGACAATCGCCGCGATTTCGGCTTGCCGCTCTGTGCGAGGGCGTCCCGGCATGAAGGGCCGCTCAAAAAGCAGGTGGAAGCCATAACCAATTGCTATAAGCAGAGGCAGGCGCAAAAAGCCCGCAACGTAGTAACCACTGAGAGTTTCCGGCAAGTGCATCATGTGGGGAGAAATAATGCTGATCAGAGGCTGGTGCATCAAGTAGATACTATAGGAAATCGTGCCGGTCCAGACAAGGCCACGCAGTAGCGGTTGGGTGTCAAAGTGACTGACTGGAATTCCGCGAAGTAGAACCAAACTGCCTGCAAAGATGAGTCCCCATGCTTGGTCGCAAAACGGCCCGAAGCGCGACACTTTTAGCACGAAATAAAGGGCCGGGCCAAGCAAAACCACAACTAAAAGCCCCGCTATTTTTTCTTGACCCGCACGAGGCCGAGCGACGAAGAAAGCCGCGACCATTCCAGCAGCAAACTCGAAGCATCGGCCAGGAAGTGCGTGATACCATACAGCGTACTCATTTGTCCAGGCCATTGAAAAACCAAGTCGATGGAAGCAAATGATTTGCCAAAAAATAGTGATAGCAAATGTCCCTACCAAGATGGATTTTAGTCCGAAACGGGCCGCGCAAAAAACCAGTAGGGGAAAAATCACATAGAGTTGGCACTCAAGTGCCAGTGACCAAAAGGCAGGGCTGACAGAGGCTATTGTTTCAGAGGTCAGGTTGTGAAGCATCAGCAGGTGAAGAAGAATATCTTTCTTGCTACTAAACACAGAATGCCAAGTCCATTGGCCGGAATGATGCCAGTTGATACTAATTTCTAGGCCAGCAAGCAGGACAAGTGCTACATAGTAAGGGGGCAAAATACGCCATGCACGGCGGCGGGCAAAGGTCGAAACTTGTAAATGTATCTTATCCAAGTCGTAGCGTGCGGCGAGAGGGTAAAACAGGCAGAATCCCGATAGGACCAGAAATAAGCTGACACCAAGCCACCCTATTTTGGCTAGATGCACAAGCAAATTGACTGGATAATGCCATCCATTTGAGGGAACAGCAAGACCAGAAAATGTATGATGCAACAACACCTACAGACAGGCAGCTCCTCGCAGAGCGTCTACGTAATCCAATCGCAGTTTGGGTTTGCTTGGAAAAGACTGGACGGCAACGGTAGTGCTCATAATATTGGTAAACTGCAAGAACTGTGCCAATATAAGACCTTATACAGAAAGTACACAGGCCAAGAAAGCCACTGCTCAGATGTAGTCCGTTTCTGAACCGGCGCAAGCGGGAGACGATGGCTGAGACCGAGCGGGACGCGGCTCTATCCCCGGCTCCGTGAGGTCGCTCCCTCTCTTGCCTCCCTAAATCTTCACACTTGTTTCGTGCTTCTTGGCACACAATTTGCATAAGTGTTGCAGTAATCAGCAAGAAACCAGGAGAAGCCAGATGGCAATTCAAGAAATACCCTCTGTGGACGGTTCGGCAGCAACGCACGTAGAACCCGCACAAATCACATCAAACCGAAGCAACAACTTCAATCTGCTGCGTCTGCTGTTCGCTGCAATGGTGCTTTTGGCGCACGCGCCGGAGCTGGCAGACGGCGATGGCCGCCGGGAGCTGCTGACACGGGTGTTTGGCACACTGTCGCTCGGGGAAGTGGCGGTGGCGGGGTTTTTTCTGCTGAGCGGCTGCCTGATTGTTCAAAGCTGGCGGCGGACGCCGGACCTGGCGGACTTTCTCAAAAAACGTGTTCTGCGAATCTATCCGGGGTTCATCGCGGCGTCTCTCGTGTCGGCGCTCGTGGTCGGGCCGCTGGGCGCTCCCGCCGCGCATTACTTCTCGCAGTTTTCGCTGCCACACTTCCTTAAAGCGATGCTGCTGCTTCGCATCCCCGCCACTCCCCCGGTCTTTGCGGGATCACACTACCCGGAAGTGAACGGCTCCATGTGGACCATTGCCATTGAGTTCCGGTGCTATCTGCTGGTAGCGGCCTTTGGCGTGGCTGGACTGCTGCGGCGGCGGGGCGTGTGGCTGGCTTTGACCGGAGCGGCCCTGCTGCTGTCTCTGCTGCCGGAAGTGGTCGCTCGCCTTCACTTTCCCGGTGGACACGTGGTGCTGGGCGATTTGAACGCTCTGGCTCGGTTGCTGCCATTCTTCTGTGTGGGGGGATGCTTTGCGCTGTTCCGGGAGCGGATTGCGCTTAAACCCTTCTGGGCGCTGCTGGCTGCCGGGGCGCTCGTGGCCTGTTTGTTCGGTCACAAAACGGCGTCCTTCGGATTAGCCACCTTCGGGGCGTATCTGCTGTTCTGGTTCGCGGAAGTGCAGTCGCCGCTGCTGGCGCGGTTCCGCCGCCTGCCGGATATTTCCTATGGCGTCTACCTGTACGGCTGGCCGGTGGAGAAGCTGCTTCTGTGGTACTTTCCCGGCAGTTCGCCCTGGCTGGTATTTGCGCTGGCCTGCATATTCTGCGCGGTGCTGGGGCTGGCAAGCTGGTTTGGGGTGGAGCGTCCCTTTTTGCGGCTCAAGCCAAAAAAGAGCGTGCCAGTTCCCGACGCTGCTCTGTCTGCGGCTTCGTAGGGCGGCTTGCCTGACAGGAAGGAATGGCCGGGGGCAGTGCCGAACACAGGGACAGGCAGACCAAAGAGGGGGCGGGACAATGAACTACTGGAACATGGGGTATCTGGCGTTTCACGCGGTGGTATTTGTGCTGACATGTCTGACGCTGGGGATGGCATTGTCGCGGGCGCGGGTTCATGCAGCGTGGCTGCTGCCAGCGTGCATCGGGCAGGGGCTGTTGCTATGCAGTAACCTGCTGATTCTGGCTTACAGTGCAAGCGTTAGGTCTTCTGGTTATCGCGGCTCGATGAGCTGGTTTTTTATCCCGCAGCAGATTTTGTCGGGGCTGGCAATGCTGTGCGCGGTCTGGGCCGCCGTGGCGCTGTACCAGACGATGCGGACGCTGACGGCGGGGGCACAGACGGTTGGACGCGGGCAGTATCCGGTGTCAGGGGGCGAAGATAAAGAAGTCTGGCCGCCTCCACCGAGGCAGTAGAAACAGACAAAAGGCCGGGGCGATCATCGCCCCGGCCTTTTGTCTGCTGAACTTATCGCTGGTTGGCGGGGTCGCCGTAAGGGTCCTGAGACGAGCCGAGAATCTGGCCGCCGCCCTGATTGGCGGGGTCCCCGTAGGGGTCCTGAGAGGAACCCATAACCTGACCGCCGCCCATGTCCTGGCCGTTGTTCGCGGCGTGCTGGCCGAACAGGCCCTCGATGGTGTTCATCAGGCCACCTGAGTCGTAATTATTGCCCGGCTGGCTGGCGTGCTGACCGATAGCGCCCTTGACCTGATCTAAAAGCATTCCTAACATAACGTAGTCTCCTCTGGAGGTGTAATCTGAGCCTAACATACCCGCTCCGGCACACAGAGAAACAGGCGCGTTGACTTTGGGAGTCGCGGGGGGCTATAATGAGGGGAGAAAGAACTTCTCTTATGTCCAATTTAATTCAACTCGAAGTGCTGCCCAAAGTCCCCGCGCCGACACCTGGAATGGGAGACGGGCCGCGTCAGGGAGTAACGCGCCGCATTCCCGAATGGCTGACCATCAAGCTGCCGCGCAAGCAGGACACGGCGGAAGTGGAGTCCTTGATGCGCCGCGCCGGGCTGGTGACGGTCTGCGAGGAGGCCCGCTGCCCGAACCTCGGCGAATGCTGGTCCAAAAAGACGGCGACATTTATGATCCTCGGCGATACCTGCACCCGCTCGTGCCGCTTCTGCGCGGTCAAAACCGGCAAAGGCGGGGCGCTTGACCCCGACGAGCCGCGCCGGGTGGCCGAAAGCGCCCTCGCGCTCGGCCTGCGGCATACGGTAGTGACAAGCGTCAACCGCGACGAGCTGGTCGACGGCGGGGCGTACCACTTCGCGGAGACGATCAAACACCTGAAAACCCTTCTGCCGGACAGCATTGTGGAGGTGCTGACCCCCGACTTCCTGGGGAACAAAGCCAATGTGCAGATCGTCGTAGACGCCAAACCGCACATCTACAATCACAACATTGAGACCGTGCCGCGCCTGTACCGCCGGGTGCGCCCGCAAGCCCGCTACTCCCGCTCGCTTCAGCTTTTGCAGTATGTCAAGGATAGTGACCCGTCGATCTACACCAAGAGCGGCCTAATGGTCGGCCTCGGCGAGACCAAAGACGAAGTGGCCGCGCTGCTGGCGGACCTGAAAGCGCATCGCGTCGATGCCGTCACGATTGGGCAGTATTTGAAGCCCGGCAAAAACTATTTAGATGTCGCCGAGTACGTTCACCCGGACGTGTTTGCCGAGTACAAAACTATCGGCGAGGAGATGGGCTTTTTGTTTGTCGCCTCCGCGCCGTTCGTGCGGTCATCGTACAACGCCAAAGAGTTCAGCGACCGCTTTCTGGGGCTGACGCAGGAATAAGCGATTTCACGAAAGACCTGTGGCCCGCACGCGGCCCCGCATGAGTAAAAAACAGCCACGACAGAACGGCGGGCGGACACGCTCGCGGCTCCCGCGCCGGGTTCGCTGGACGCTGGCAGGCGTAACGGCCCTGCCGCTGCTGTCGCTCGGCGTCGCGTCGGGCATCTACTTTGTGTCGGTGTATCATCTCCTCCGCGCTCACCTTGTTCCCATCGCCGAAGCCGAGCTGACCCGGCAATATGGGCATGAAGTCCGCATCGGCGGCGCGGATTTTGGTACACACGGCAAGCTCATTCTGACCAATCTGGCCGTGTCCAACAAAGCCACATTTGCGGCGGGCAATGGCGAAGCGGCGCTGACGGCGCAGCGTATTTCGGTCGGCTACAACCTCCGCGAGCTAATCTTTGACAGCGGCAATGCGGCGCACGCGATTGGCGATGTCGTTATCACGCAGCCGGTGGCGCTGATTGAGCGTTATCCGGGCCGATTTAATTTCACCGACTTCTTCAAGCCCTCCACTAAAAAGCCCGGCAAGCCCTTTGTGGGCCGCGTCGTCGTTCAAAACGGCACGGTGCGGTTTCGGGACTTTGATGCCCCGGCGCGGGGCTTGCGGCCCGCGCTGAACACGCTGGACCACATTGGCACAACCGTTGACTTCGGCTCGGAGCGGACGATTTACTTCACGCTCGGCGGGGTAGGAGCGGCGGCGACTGCCGCCCGGCTGGCGTCGCTCGGGGTGGACGGCAGCGTGTCCCGCAAAATATCAGGCCGCTTCAGCGCCCGGATTGATGCCCGCGATGCCGATGCGGCGTACTGGTCGGACTACTTCAAAGCCTTCCCGCAGGCGCGGATAATCCGGGGCCGGGTGGATGCCGATGTCACCGTGGCAAAGCTCGGCAAAGCGCCGCCGCCCGGCCTGCCGCTGGATTTGTCGGGCAATGTCGCCGTGCGCGATGTCACCGTGGTGGCCTCGGACAAGAAGATACTGGCCCTGCCCTTGCAACACCTCTCCGGCACGGCGGGCTTCACTGGCGCGGGGGCTTCTCTGGATGCTCATGTGCAGGTAGCCGGTCAGCCGCTGGCGGTCACTGGCACCGTGTTTGACTTTGCCGACCCGCAGGTCGCGGCCACGCTGTCTTCGCCCTCCCTGAACCCCGTCCGCCTGACCCGCGCCCTGCCTGCACTGACGGCCCCTGCCGGGCTGACGACGGCCCCTGGCCCGGTGACGGTGAACTTCACCGGCACGGTCAAAAACCCCACGATTACGGTCAATCTGGCGTTCCCTTCGGTCTCCTACGGCGGCAACACGGCCACCAATGTGACGGCGCGGGCGACGTATGCGGGCAAAGTGCTGTCCGTGCCGGCGGCCTCGTTTGCGCTCCCCGGCGGCGGGCTGGCGTCGGTACATGGCACGGTCAGCACGGTGGGCAAAACGCCTGCCGTGCTGATGGCCGGGCAGGTGTCGGGGCTGAACTTAGCGGCCCTGCGCCTGCCCGCGTCGCCCGCGCTCAAATCGCTCAATTTAGGGGGCCTAGCCAACGCGCAGTTCGTGGTTGGCAATGGCGGCGGCCCGGTGACGCTGACGGCGAACGTGCAGGCGGCCAATCTGCGGCTGCGGCAGACACGATTACAGTCGCTTATTGGCCGCGTCGCCTGGAAGCAGGGCGGGCCGGTGACAGTGGCGAAGCTGCTAGTGCGCGGCCCTCAAGGGACTCTGACGGCGGCAGGCACGGTCCCGGTGACACCGAAGGGCGGCAACTGGGATTTGGTCGTGCGGGCGGTGGGCCTCGATGTGCCAACCCTGCTGCGGCCTTATTCCAAGCTGGCGCTAGGCGGGTCAGCCTCGTTTGACGGCAAAATTGTGGGGGCGCTGAAGGCGCCGCAGGCGGTCGGGGCTGTGCGCCTGGCCGCGCCGCGCTTCGGACGCTACGCGGCGGACTTTATCAGCGGCAACGTGACAGCAAGCGCGGCGGATGTGCGGCTCGACAACGTCACCCTGCGCCGCTTCCCGGCGGTGGTGGGCGTCAGCGGCACGGTGCGTCAGCTTTCCAGTGGCAACCCGGCGCTGGATTTGAACGTGCGGCTCTCGCAGGGGGACGTGCGGGACTTTTTGCAGCTTGCGACGTCCGCCTCGGCGGCGTCTCCGAAGACCGCGAAGAGGCTGACTGCCAGCCTGCCCAACCTCACCGGCACGGCGGACGGGGCGTTTCAGGTGACGGGCCGCGCTCAGTCGCCCGTGGTCACCGGCCATGCCCGCGTGCTGGATGCGACCGTGGCGGGCTACCGAGTAGACCAGTTCGGCGCGGATATTTTGTATGCGAACGGCGCGGTTCGTCTGGAAAACGGCGTGCTACAATCCGAAGGCGCGACCCTGCGGGCGTCGGGCGTGTATTCGGCTAAAGGCCAAATCCTCGCGCAGTTCGCCGGGCAGGACATCAATGTAAGCCGGTTTCACCAGTTTGTGGACCCCTATGCCGAGGTGTCCGGCACGGCGGCGTTCGCGGGCCGCGTGGCCGGCACGGTGTCGTCGCCGCGTGTCGTGGTCAGCGCACTCACTGTGCCCAATTTGGTCGTAGACCGGCAGGCATTCGCGCCGCTGTCGCTGGCGGCGGTTTACAATGACGGCGTGCTGACACAGACCGGCGCTCCCTGGCGCTTCGTGGTGCAGGTCCCGCCCGAAGTGGCCGGGGAAAAGGGCGGGCCGGTGGAGTATGTCGTGAACGCGCTGACGCTGACCCTGCCGACGCCCGCGCACCCCAAACGGGCCGCCGCGCTGGAGCTGTCGGCGGCCATTCCCGAGGCCGCGCCGGAACACCTGGCGCACGTTTTCAGCACCATCCGCCGCAGCCCGTGGTCCCGGTCGGAAGCGGGCAAGCAGTTTTTGACAAAGCTTGCCGCGCTGCCGCAGCCGGTCATGGGAACGTTTGCCCTGCCCCAAATCTCAGTCTCCGGCCCGCTGGCTGCGCCGCGTGTGCGGGTGGGTTTGGTCGCTTCCGGCCTGCTGCTCGGCGAAACCCGGCTGGCCGGGCTGACGGCCACTCTTGCTTTGAATGGCGGGCCGCGTCCGTCGGGATCGGTGACGGCCAAAGCCGACAATCTGCTGGCGGGCGGCGTTCCCATCGGCGAGCTGACGGCGGATGCGAGCTTTGACAACCGTGTGATCACGGTTCGCAGCCTGCGTGCCCGCAGCGACCGGGCTTTCTTGAACGCTTCGGGCACGGCTGATTTAGACGGACCGGTGAATGCGAGTGTAGACGCTTCCAATATCCCGATTGCGCTGATCCGCACCGCCGTCCCAAAGGCTGCGCCGTTCCTGCGCCTGCTCCCGCGTGAGGTCAGCACGCTGTCCGTGCAGGCGTCTGGCCCGACGCAGTCGCCTAACCTGCTCGGCTCGGTGTCGCTGTCCAATCCCGATACCCCTGTCGGCAAGCCGCTTCCGGCGGACGCGCCTGCCTATGCGCTGGATCGCATCCGCACCGGCACGGTGACGCTGGCTTCGGAGACGCCCGGCGGCCCGAAAGTGCTGACGGTTAGCAACCTGTCGGCGTTCAAGAACGGGCGGCTGGTGGCGACGCTCTCAGGAAGTCTGCCGGTGGTACTGCCTGGCCTGCTTCCCACGGCGGCTCTGCCCAATCAGGACCTGCGGGCCAATCTGGTCGTGCAGGACCTGTCCGCGCTGGCAGGTTTCAGCCCTGGCCTTCTGGACACCAAAAAGACAGGGGGCAGTCTGGATGTGAGCGCGTCGTTCGGCGGCGGGCAGCTCTCGGGGCTGGTGACGCTCAAAGAGGCGAGTGTTGGGCTGACCAACTTTGACACGGCCCTGAACAAAGTGAACGGCATCATTGTGCTGGGAAACAACCGGGCCACGATTCAGTCGTTTTCAGGGCAGTCGTCCAAAGGCGGCACCCTGGCGCTGTCCGGCACGGCGACGCTGCTGGGCGACCAGAAAATGGACCTTACGCTGACCGCGAAAGACCTGAAAATTGACGAAAACAGCAAGCAGAACGTGCTGTATCAGAAGTTCAGCAGCGGCCTGAAAGCCAAGCTGAACGGCTCTATCACGGCAGTTGGCCCGTGGCTGACGCCGCGTGTGGCGACGCCGAGCGGCTCGCCGCTCGTGGTCAGCGACGCCGTCGGCACGCTGCCGTCTGCCTCCACCGCTGCGGCGACGCCCGGCGGAACGCTGTCGTTTAATCCGAGCTTTGATGTCGCGGTGCAGCTTGGCGGCGACCGCTTGAAGCCGGTCACCGTCCGTTCCTCGCTCCTCAGCGCCGATGCGTCCGGCCTGGTGCGCCTTCTGGGCCGCCTCAGTGCCCCGAAGCTGCAAGCGTCGCTGACCGTCACCAAAGGCAATTTCTTTCTGCCGCCGTCTACGCGGCTGGTGATTGTCAAGCCGACCAACGGCATCGACCGCAACCGCGTGTCGCTGCTGTACCCGGTGGCGGACGCGCAGGGCGTGCCGACCTTGCAGACCCGTGTGGATTTGACCGCGCAGGCTACGGTGACGACCTCGGAAGCGTCGCTGGCGCAGTACCGCACGTCGGGCAATACGGGCGGTATCGGCGAGGCCGCGCCGGAGATTGCCACGGCCACGCGGGGCGGCAGCACGTTTGGCAGCGGGCGGCAGCGGTACACGATTACGGCGCATATCAAGGGCGTTCTCAACTCGCCGGACAGCCTGGATTTGAACCTGACGTCCTCGCCGCCCGGCCTGAACCGGGCGCAGATGCTGGCCGCGCTGGTTCCCGCCGGGTCGCTCCTGACGGCGGCGGGAACGGGCGGCGGCGAGCGGGCGTTGGAAGATCAGTTCAAGACGGCACTGGCGAGTGTTGCTCTGCCAACGCTATTGTCACCGATTACGGATTCGATTGCCGGGGCGCTGGGGCTGGAAGATTTCGGCGTCAGTTATGACCCTAACCTACCACTCTTTGTGACCGTGACCAAGCAGCTTTTGCCGCGCCTTGAGGTGACTTTCTCGCGCTCGTTCGGCGCACGCGGGCCGGTGGAAGCCAGCATTCAGCCGCCACAGTATAACTTGAAGCTGAGTTACAGCTTTACCAACCGCTACCGGGTGGGCGTATCCACCACCGACCAGCACGATAACGCGGTGACGCTCGAAGGCGTGATCCGGTTCTGATGATTCAGTTCTGAACGCGAAAAAATGTGAAACTTCCCGCCCCCATCATTGTCCTAAGCAGTGGATTAACCACTGCCGGCCTGGCCCTGATACCCCGTGAGGGGACAGCGGGAGAGCGCACCGCGTCGTCTCTGCGCGATGAAGTGGCGCTGGTGCATGACTTTGATGCGCTGTATGCGCGGTACGGCAAGCAGATTTTTAACACCATCTATCAGTGGATTGGTGACTATGAAGAGGCCGCCGATTTGACGCAGGAAACGTTTCTGTCCGCCCACAAAGCGCGGGAGCAGTTCCGGGGCGACTCCAAAGTTCACACCTGGCTCTATCGAATTGCCCACAACCACTGCAAAAACCGCTTCAAGCAGCGCGACCGGCAGCGGGAAATGGAAGGGCCGTCGCTGGATGCCGGTCTCGGCAGCCTCGACGAAGGCGATGCGGCGGCCACACGCGAAATTGCCGACTGGACAGGCTCGCCCTCGGCCCTGCTGGAACAAAAAGAATCGCAGGCGCAGATCAACCGGGCGATTGACAGCCTGGCCCCCGAATACCGGGACGTGCTGGTGCTGCGCCTCGTGGATGGCCTGTCGTACACCGAGATCGCCGAGGTCACTGGCCTCACCCTGGAAGCCGTCAAAACACGGCTGAACCGGGCCAAAGCCATGGTGCGGCAAAAAGTCGAACCCTATTTAAAGATTTAGAATTTAAAGATTTAGAATTTAAAGATTTAGAATTTAAAGATTTAGAATTTAAAGATTTAGAATTTAAAGATTTGAGACGTAACAAGGAGCACTGTTTGGTCAACTGGGATAAAAATCGGGCGCGGGGCAGAAATCGTGCCCGCGCCCTCGTTATGTCGGCCACGCTGGGGCTGACCGGGCTGACGCCGCTCACACCACTCTGGGCGCAGGCGGACCCTTCCCCGCCCGCCGCCGCGCCAGTGCCGACAAGGCCGCCCGCCGCGCCCACACTGCCGTCCGTCACGCAGCCGCCGATTGTCACCCCGCCGGTGGCGACGCCGCCGAACGGCACGCCCGCCGCGCCGAACCCCGCCGTGCCGCCGCCCAATCTCGGCCCTAATCTCTCCGCGCCACCGCCGACCGTCACCACCGGCCCGGATACAAATGCCGCCCCCGTGCCGCAGTTCACCGGGCGCATCTCGCTGATTAAAATTGTCGGCAACCAGAATATTATCACGCCCGCTATTCTGGCCGTGGTCAATCAAACTGGCCTGCGCGTCGGCGATGCCTATTCGGCGGGCGTGGCCGCCGCCGCCCGCGATGCCGTCAAAAGCATGGGCTATTTCAGCGGCGATGTGGTTCTGACCGGCGTACAGGACCCGGCGGGCGGCATCGACTTGACGTTCACCGTGCATGAAAATCCGCTGGTTAAAACCATCAAGTTCACTGCCAACACGCCAACCGGCGAGCCGACCATCCCAAGCGACAAGCTGAAGTCGCTGATGGATACCAAAGAAGGCCGCGTTCTGAACACCAATGTGCTGGACCGGGACATCGTGAAGCTGTTTGACCATCAAAGCGGCTATGTCCGCAGCCAGGGATACATTTTCGATGTCAGCAGCGACATCAACTTTGACCCGACCACGGGCGTTTTTACACTGCCGCTTGTCGAAGCGCATATCAATTCGATCACCGTCAAGGGAAACAAAAAGACTAAAAAGCAGGTCATTACCCGTGAGTTCCGCACGCACGTCGGCGACGTCCTGAATGAACACCAGCTTCAGCGCGATGTGACCCGCGTGTACAATCTGGGGCTGTTTGATGAAGTCGGGCCGTTTGATGAAGTCTCCAACGATGTCGGCAAAGTGGATATTATCGTTCCGGTGACCGAAAAGCGCAGCGGGCAGGTATCTGTCGGCGTCGGCTATTCGTCCCGCTCCAAGCTGGTCGGGCAGGCGACGCTGGCCGAAAACAACTTCCGGGGCCTCGGCGAGCGCGTCTCGCTGCAATGGGAAGTCGGCGGAATCAACAGCCAGAGCAGCCTGGAGCTGGGCTTTTTTGAGCCGTATCTGGACAAGCGCCATACTAGCCTTGACGTTGACCTGTACGACAAAGCCGTGTACCGTTTCAATTCGGGGCAGTTCCAGACCAGCGGCAGCACCACCGGCAACAACAATACCTATGTGGAGCGCCGCGTTGGCGGCGTCCTCGGTCTCAACCGTGCCCTGAGCGACTTTTTGACGGCGGGGCTGACGTTCCGCACCGAAAATGTCAAAGTGGACAACGTCACGCTGAACACTGCCGACCAGTTTATTCGGCAAAAAGGCGGCGTCACCGGTCTCGGCGTGCGTGCCATCTACAGCAACCGGGACAACGAGATTGCCCCGGCATCGGGCGGCCTGCGCTCACTCTCGTATGAGATTGTCACTTCCAGCACGCGCCCGGTGGACAACCGCTTCCCGAGCGAGCTGGCCCCCGGCCATCAGAACTTCGGAAAGCTGGGCCTGGACCTGCGCCAGTATACCAGCCTTCAGGGGCCGCGCAAGGCGGGGAACTTCAACCAGCCCAAACGGGTTCTAGCGACACGACTGCTCATCGGCGCAACTGCCAAAAACATTCCGTTCTTTGAGCAATACTTCTTAGGCGGCGCGGACTCGCTGCGCGGCTACGACACTGACCGTTTCTGGGGCAGCAACCTGGCACTGCTTCAGGCTGAGCTGCGAATTCCGCTGTCCAGCAAAGACAACAACTTCCAGATTGTGGGTCTGGTGGACGCGGGCGATGCCTGGAACTCGATTTATCAGCAGCAGGGGCTGCGCCAGCACACGAACTTCAAGCTGTCTTATGACTACGGCCTCGGGGTTCGCCTGGTGACGCCCATTGGCCCCATTCGTCTGGACTACGCCATTCCGAAAAGCGGCGACGGCAGCGGACGCACGCAGTTCAGCATCGGGCAGTCGTTCTAATTTAAAGAATATAACACGCATACAGAAGGAACCCATGACACTCACTCGCTTGACCCCTAGATTTTTGCTTGGCGGCACACTGGCCCTGAGCCTGATACTTGCCGGGCCGCACTCGGCCAAAGCCGCGCCTGCGGGCGTCCCCGTTTTCGGCAGTGTGGACATTGGCCGCGTCCAGAACGAGTCCACGCGCAAGGCCAAATATGACACCGATCTGCACGCGCTGGCCGACCGCCTGCAAAGCGCCTTCAAGCAGCAGGCCAGCAGCATTATGCTCAGCAAAGCCGATCAGACTGAGCTTGGCACGCTGCTTGTCAAAAGCAGCCCCACTGATGCTGACCGGGCACGAGTAACCGCTCTGGTCGCCAAATCCAACGCCGCCGCGCAGCAGCTTACCGACTTGCAGCAGAAAAAAGAACCGACGCCCGCTGACACCGCCAAACTGACGGAATTGACCACTCTTTACCAAAACAGCCAGACAATCCTGACGGGCGTTCAGGACGACTACCAGGCACAGCTCAAAAAGCTCAACGATGATGACACCACCGAGTTCACCAAGCTGATCAAAGAAGCCATCACCACCGTCGCACAGCAGAAGAACCTGACGGCGGTGTTCTCGTCCGACGTGGCGCTGTATACGACCAATGATATTACCAGTGAAGTGGTCAAGCGCGTCAACAAGTAGTTCGCCCAAGTGCCTGCCGTTCGTCCTGCTGCTGGCCTGCCTCGGCGGGGCGGGCTGCGGCAGCCACCGGCAGGCCGCGCCTAAAACTGCGCCTGCCCCGGTCAAAGGCTACGTCAATCTGGAAACGCTGGTACGCCGTCATCCGGGCTGGGACGGGGTGGGGCGCTATGATGCGGCGCTGAAGCGGCTGGACCGCGCCGTGAGCGGCGTCCCCGGAACGCCCGTGACGCCCGCCGTGACCCTGCCGCCCCTGGCGGCTTTGCCGCCGGGCCAGAATGTCAGCACGGGCGGGGACGCGCAGGCCGCCACGCACCTGCGGGCGGTCCAGCAAAGCCTGCTGGCGGGCATCCGCGCCCGGCGGGCGCTGGCCCGCGACGAGCAGATTGCCCGGCAGCGGTCCCTGTGGAGGCGCGAAGCGCGGCAGCTCTTTCCCGTGCCGACGCAGTCCACAGACGTTGTGCCGGATTTCAACCTTCAGCTTTTGCGGGTCAACGTCAAGGCGCTGACGCAGACGCTGGAAAACTGGAAGCTGTCCATGCCTCCCACTCCCCGGCTGGATGCTCTGCGCGTGAAGGTGGAAGCTGACCGGAACCGTCTGCTGGCCCTAATTGCCTCCCGCGAAAAGGCCGTCCGGGACAAACTGGACACCTATGAAGCGCAGAGGCGGGACCTGCGAGCGGCGCGTCTGTCTTATGTGGAGGCGCAGGCCGATGCGCTGTCGGCGCGTCTGGAGCGCGAAGATGCCCGTGCGCTGGCCGCGCAGCAGGCGCGGCTTTCGGGGCAGCGGGCAGCGCTGCTGACAGCGCTGGCGCGGCCTGTGCCGATGACTGTGCCCGCCGCAGGGACGCTGGGGCAGGTGACTTTGCCGTCCGCCCCCGGCGCGGCGCGGGCGGCTCTGTCCGCCTCGGCGCTGCGGGCGGCCCGGACCCGGCTGGAAGCGCAGCGCACGCGCTGGCTGCGCTATTTGTATGATGACACAAAGGCGGCGGCGGAGGATGCCGCCGAGCGGCGGCACTGGACCATTACGTTCGGGCCGCCCTCCGCTAGTCAGCGTGATTTGACCGGCTCGGTGACGGAAGCTCTCCAAAGCGGACCCTGGCACGTTTAACAGGCCCCATGCTCTGCGTGAGATGGGGCCTGTTCTGGGCATAAACAGGGTGTAAATTATGTTGCAACATTTTTGAAAAATCGCTCTCAAAGGAAGTAAGAAGAGAAGATTAAGAAGACAGGCGCGGAAACGAGGAAGAGGAGTGACCATGCAAACGACCGTGGGGCAACTGGCCGCACTCATTGATGGAACCGTAGAGGGGGATGAAACCATTCCCATCCATGGCATTTCCAGCATTGAGGACGCGCAGGACGGCGACATCACGTTCGCCGAAAACGACCGGCTGCTGACGACCGCCGGGCGTTCGCGGGCGTCTGCCGTCATCGCGCCGTCGGGCAGCCCCCGGCCTACGGGGCACGCCGAAGGCAAGCCGCTCATCCGGGTCAAAAATCCCCGCTTCGCGTTCGCGCAGGCCCTGCGAATTTTCGCGCCCGAACCGAAAGTCTACAAAGGCATTCACCCAAGCGCCGTTATCGGCGACAACGCGAAACTTGGACGCAATGCTTCGGTTCATGCGCTGGCGTATCTCGGCGACAATGTGACGCTGGGCGAAAACTGCGTTGTTTACCCCTTCGTCTATCTGGGCGATAATGTGACGCTGGGGGACAACTGCATTGTTTACCCGCACGCGGTTCTTCATGACAACACCGAAATCGGCAATGCCGTGGTTATTCACAGCGGCAGCGTGCTGGGCACAGATGGCTTCGGTTATATGTTTATCGACGACCGCCATCACAAAATCCCGCAGATTGGCCGCGTGATTGTCGGCGACGACGTGGAAATCGGCGCCAATGTCACCATTGACAAGGCCCGCACTGGGTCGACCCGCATCGGGTCCGGCACGAAAATTGACAACCTGGTGCATATCGGCCACAATGTTACCGTGGGCCGCAACTGCGTGATTGTTGCACAGGTCGGCGTCTCCGGCAGCGTGGACATCGGCAACGGCGTCATTCTGGCCGGTCAGGTCGGCATCAAAGACCATGTGACTATCGGCGACGGAACCATCGTCGCCGCCAAAACCGCCGTGATCGGAAATCTGCCTGCTGGCTCGTTCGTGTCCGGGATGTATGGTCGCCCGCACGGCCATGAAATGCGAGCACAGGCGGTTTATGGAACCCTGCCGGAGATGCAGAAGCATATCAAAAATCTGGAAACGCGTCTTGCGGCCCTGGAAGCAGGTGGGAAAGCAGGCGAAACAGAGTGAGCGAACGTTCGCGCCAGACACTGGCACTGCCGAGCGGTTTCTTTCGCGGCGTCGGCCTGCATTCCGGGGCCGACGCCGCTGTTCGTTTTCTGCCGGCCTCGGCAGGGTCCGGCCTGATCTTTCGGGACGCGCACACGGGGCAGGAAATCCCGGCCTGTGCGGCGAATGTCACGGATACGTCTCGCTGCACCCGGCTGGCGCTGGGCGGGCGGGAAGTGCAGACGGTGGAACACGTCCTGTCCGCGCTGGCCGGTCTTGAGATTGACGACGCCGTGATTGAGTTTGAGGGGCCGGAGATGCCTGCCGCCGATGGCAGCGCCGCGCCGTTTGTGCAGATGCTTTTGGAGGCCGGGCAGGCCACTCAGCCCGGTCCAACCGTCATGCCTATCACTCTGGACGCGCCCCTGTTCATCTCGGAAGGCGTAGCCTCACTGGCTGCGTTTCCCGCCGACCACTTTGACGCCACGGTGGTGCTGGATTATCCGCGTCAGGCGTATCTTGGCACGCTGGCGGCTCGATTTGTGCAGGGATGGGGCGACTATCAAACGTGGGTCGCTCCGGCACGGACGTTCGGCTTTGTGGCCGAGCTGGAAGCCCTGAAAGCGCGGGGGCTGGCGCTGGGCGCGACCCGCGACAACGCGGTGGCGCTGGGGCGTGAGGGATACGAGACGCCGCTGCGCTTCCCGGACGAGCTGGCCCGGCACAAGCTGCTGGACCTTATTGGGGACCTTGCGCTGGCGGGCCGCCCGCTGCGCGCTCGTATTCTGGCCCTGATGCCCGGCCATACGCTGAACACGCGGCTGGCGGGCCTGCTGGCCGAACAGGCGATAGAACAAGATAAAAGTACGCTGGACGAAAGTACGCTGGGACCGTTGTAGGAGATCATTTTGCCTATTCTCGACATTGACGCGATCAAAGAAATCCTGCCACATCGGTATCCGTTTTTGCTGGTAGACCGAATTTTGGAACTCGAGCCGGGCAAGCGGGCCGTCGGTCTTAAAAATGTCACGGCGAACGAGCCGTTTTTTCAGGGGCATTTTCCGCTGCACCCGGTCATGCCGGGCGTGCTGATTATTGAAGCCATGGCGCAGGTGGGCGGCGTGATGATTTTGACGATTGAAGAAAACAAAGGCAAGCTAGCCTACCTCGGCACGATCAATGAAGCCAAGTTCCGCCGCCCGGTTGTGCCGGGAGACGCTTTAGAAATGGAAGTCGTGCTTTTACGGATTCGAGGCAACACCGGCAAAGTGCGCTGCATCGCACGGGTCGGCGGGCAGGAAGCCGCCTCCGCTGAGATTTTGTTTGCGCTTGTCGCACCTTCCCAATCGTAATTTCGCTTTCCGTGGAACACTTTTTCCGTATGAAGATTCATCCTACAGCCAGCATTGACCCGACGGCCACCCTGAACGACGATGTCGAAATCGGGCCGTTTGCTGTGGTCGGCGCGGAAGCCGTCCTCGGCGAAGGGACCCGCCTGCGCCCGCACGCCGTCGTGGATGCGTATGTGACGCTGGGCAAAAACTGCGATGTGTTCTCCGGCGCGGTGCTGGGCGGTATCCCGCAGGACCGCAAGTTCAAGGGCGAGAAAAGCTTTCTCGTCATCGGCAACAATAACATTATTCGGGAACACGTCACCATTCACCGGGCGGCGGGCGAAGGCAACGAAACCCGCATTGGCGACGACAACCTGATCATGGCCTACTGCCATATCGGCCACAACTGTCAGGTTGGCAGCGGCATCACGATGGCGAACACGACCGGCATCTCCGGCCATGTCCTGGTCGAAGATCGGGTCAACTTTGGCGGCATGGTCGGCATTCATCAGTTTGCGCGGATCGGGCGGCTGGCCTTTGTCGGTGGCTATTCTAAAGTGGTGCAGGACATCCCGCCTTTTATGATGGCTGATGGCCGCCCGTGCAAAGTGCTGGATTTGAACATTGTCGGCCTGCGCCGCTCCGGCGTCTCCGCCCGCGTCCGGGCTGACTTGAAGCAGGCGTACAAGCTGCTGTACCGCTCCGAAATGAATATGTCGCAGGCCGTGGAGACTATCGAAGCAGACCTAGAGCCTAGCCCCGAACTCGATTACCTGCTGGACTTCATTCGGAATATCCGTTTCGGGACCAATGGCCGTCAAAACGACGGCCCCCGGCAGTAGGGGGCGCGACGCTGTGAGTGAGAAGCCGCTGCAAATTGCCTTTGTGGCCGGGGAGCCGTCGGGCGACCGGCAGGGGGCCGCGCTGATGACCGCCCTGCGCGACCTTGCCGCGCCGCGCGTGGTAGAAGCGTGGGGTATTGGCGGGCATCACATGGCCGAAGCAGGCGTGCGGATTACCCGAGACAGCGGCCCGTGGGCGAGCATCGGCATTGCCGAGGTGCTGGGCAAGCTGCCTATGCTGCTGTGGGTGCGCGGCGAGTTCAAGCGTGCCTTGAAGAAAAACCCGCCGGACGCGCTGGTTGTGATCGACGCGGGTGGCTTCAACGTCCCGCTGGCCCGCTGGGCCAAACAAAACCATATCTGCCCGGTCTTTTACTATTTTCCGCCCGGCTCGTGGCGGCGGGACGCGAGAGTGCAGACCGGCAAGCGCAATCTGGCCGAAGCCGCCGACACGATTGTGACCCCGTTTCCGTGGTCGGCGGCGACGCTTCAGGCGGGCGGCGCGAACGCGCACTTTCTGGGCCATCCGCTGCTGGATTTGGTGAAGGCGACGCTGGCCGACGACGACTTTTACACCCGGTTCGGGCTGGACCCGCACCGTCCGGTGGTGGCGCTTTTGCCGGGCAGCCGCCGTCAGGAAATCCAGCATATTCTGCCGCCGCTGCTGAGCGGGGCAGATGAAATCAGCCGCCGCATCCCTGGCGTGCAGTTCGTGGTCGCGCTGGCTTCCGAGGGCGTCCGCCCGATGACCGAGGCGCTCATCCGGCGCGAGCAGCGCGAAGGGGGCCGCGCGGCCCGGCTTCAGCTTTTGATGGCGCAGGCTGGAAACACGCTGGCCCATTTGGCGCAGAACTCCCTGCCGCCCGCGACTGTGCCTGCGCTGGCGACTATTGAAGGTATTCCGGTGACCATGCCTGAGCCGCCAGTCGATGCGCCCGAAGCACGGCCCGTGCCCGCGCATTCCGGTCCTGCGCCGCTGGTCATCTGCACGGGGCTGACGTGGGATGTGCTGGCCCGCTCCGATTTGGTCCTGACCAAATCCGGCACGGCGACGCTGGAAGCGATGATTTTAAAGAAGCCGATGGTGATTGTCTACCACGGCTCGAAGCTCATGGCTGTGGAATGGAAGCTGCGCCGCCGTCAGCTTAATCTAGCGCATATCGGCCTGCCGAACATTCTGGCTGAAGAGCGGGTTTTCGCCGAGCTGATGGGCGACGAGGCGACGCCGGAAGCAATTGCCGATTTGTCGATGGATTTGCTGCTGGACCCGAGCCGCATCCTGGCCCTGAAAGAGAAGCTGGGCGAGCTGGTTCCCGCCAATCTGGGCGAGCCGGGCGGCGTCCGCCGGGCGGCGACCTTGCTGCTGGAATTGATTGATAGCCGCACAAACTTATGATTGACACTGAACAAACGATGCCCGCAAGTCCTTCCCCGGTCGGCAAGCCGCCGTTTCTGGTGCGCCGCCGTACCGTCTTTACGTGGCTCGTGCCGCTGCTGCTGCTGTCGCTGTCGCTGTACTTCCGCCGTCAGGACGGCGGATGGGCGGCTTACGGGGCCGGACTGGCGCTGGTGGTGCTGGGTGAAGTCGTGCGCTTCTGGTCGGCGGGCTATATCTCTAAAGACGCCGTGATTGCCACCGGCGGGCCGTATGCCCATGTCCGCAACCCGCTGTATTTCGGCTCCCTGCTGCTGTCGCTGGGCTACGGCCTGCTGTCCGGCCTGGGCTGGTGGGGCGTCGCGCTCACACTGTCGCTGTTTCTGGTGTTCCATCTGGCGGCGATTTTGTATGAAGAGAAGTTTTTGACCGCCAAGTTCGGCGCTGCGTATTTAGACTATAAGCAGCGCGTCCCGCGCCTCCTGCCGTCTCCCTGGCCGCGCACGACCGGCACCGGGCAGTATACCTGGACACAGGCGCTCAAAAACCGGGAGCAGACTTCGGCGCTGTTCGCGCTGGCTTTTGTGGCCCTTCTCAGCATTCGGCTATTTTTGCATTCGAACCCTCTGCATTAACGTTATGGATAACCAGTCAAAACAAATCTGGCAGCGGCTGTGGTCGTACTTGCGCCCGGATAAGAAATATCTCTGGGGCGCGATTATCTGCGCGATTGGTGCGAGCGGAGTAGACCTCAGCGTTGCGTTTTTGCTCGGCAAATTTCTGGAGGCGATCAAATACTCGGCGGTCCGAAACGGTGTCAGCACAGGCAACCTGCACCTGCTGGCTCTGGTGAGCCTTGGAATAGTGGGGTTGTATGCCATGCGGGCGGCGTTCAACTATGCCGAAACCATCTGGTTTGCCGAAGCAGGGCAGCGTCTTGGGCTGCGTTTGCGCGATGATATTTACCGGCACTTGCAGGGGTTGTCCCTGAGCTTCTTTAACCGGCAGCGCACCGGGGCTTTGATGTCCACTATCAACAACGATGTGCCGCTGCTGCAAGGCATTCTGGCTGGTCTCAAAGATGTTGCCTCAGCCCCGTTCATCGTCATCGGCGGCGGCATCGCTATGTTTGTTATCAACTGGAAGCTGTCACTGGCAGTGATCTTGGTTGTACCGTTCATGGTCTGGACGATCAGCGGCCTGACCCGGATTATTCGGCGCATGACCACGCACACGCAGGATAAGCTTGCCGATGTTAATACGCTAATGGAGGAAACGCTGGGCGGTGTTCGCGTTATTCAGTCGTTCGGGGCGGAAGAGCAGGAAATACGCCGTTTCTCCGCTGAGAACCGCGAAGCCAAAAACCGGGCGATGGCAGCCACCCGGCAGGGCGGCAAAATCAAGCCGATGACCGATATGATCGGAGCCGGAGCCATTGCCCTGGCCCTGTGGGTAGCCGGGCATGAAGTGATTACCCACGCCATGACCCTCGCGCAGCTCGGCAAGTTTATTTATCTGGTCACCAAGATTGCCACAGGTGTGAGCGCCCTCGGCAATGTCAAAGTGCTGTGGGAGCAGATGCTGGCGGGCGGGGGCCGCATCATGCGGAACGTGCTGGATGTGCAGTCCGAGATACAGGACGCCCCCGGCGCGACCGAGCTGACTTCCGTAGATGGGCGCGTGGAGTTCGAGAACGTGGCGTTTTCCTACAACCCGGAGACGCCGGTGCTGCGCGATGTGTCGTTCACGATGAACCCCGGCGAGGTGGTTGCCGTGGTCGGCCTGTCTGGTGCGGGCAAAAGCACGCTGGCTGATCTGATCCCCCGCTTTTACGACCCGCAGGCGGGCGCGGTGCGGGTGGATGGGCATGATGTCCGCGAAGTGACGCTGGCGTCCCTGCGCCGTCATATCGGCATTGTGCCGCAGGACACGATTTTGTTTGGCGGGACCATTCGGGACAACATCGCCTACGGCAACCCGCTGGCAACCGATGAGATGGTGGAAGCCGCCGCCCGCGCCGCCAACGCCCACGGCTTTATCACTAATCCTAGTATTTTGCCGAATGGCTACCAAACGCGGGTTGGCGAACGCGGCAAAGACCTGTCGGGTGGACAGCGGCAGCGCATTGCCATTGCCCGCGCCCTGCTGAAAGACCCGCGCATTCTCATTCTGGATGAAGCGACGTCGTCAGTAGATGCGGAGACCGAAAAAGTGGTGCAGGAAGCGCTGGACATATTGATGCAAGGACGCACCACGCTGGTCATTGCTCACCGCCTGTCGACCATCCGCAACGCCCACAAGATTTTAGTCATGCAGGCGGGAGAAATCGTCGAAACCGGCTCGCATGATACGCTGATGCGCCGCCCTGACGGCCTGTACCGGCATCTCTACGAGCGGTTCCACGAAAAGACGCCGGACCGTGAGCCGGTAAGCTGGGCCGAACCCGCGCTGGCCGCTTCCTGATAGTTTCTATGAAGTACCGAGACACAGCGGCCTGGAAATATCGTCTGGTTTCCCTTGTCATCTATTGGTTTGCCCGGCTGACCGCTCTGACGGTGCGAATGCGCGTGGTGGGCGAAGACCGGGTGCGGGCCATACAGGAGGCGGGGCAGGGCGTCATTCTGGTCACCTGGCACGGGCGAACGCTTCTGCCGATTGCCCGTTTTCGGAACTGGGGCTACTGGGCGCTCATCTCAACCTCGCGGGACGGCGAATATCAAAACCGGATTTTCCAGCGGTTCGGCTTCCGCACCGTGCGCGGGTCAACCTCAGCACGCGGCGCGGTGCAGGCGGCTTTAACCATGACCCGGCAACTGAAGGCGGGCGCGACGCTGGCGTTTACCCCGGATGGGCCACGCGGCCCGCACCACGAAGTCAAGCCGGGGGCTGTGTTTATGGCCCAGAAGTCCGGCGCGGTGATTGTCCCCGTCGGTGTCAGCGCCTTCCCGCGCCGCCTGGCGCGTTCCTGGGACCAGTATTTGATCCCCGCCCCCTTTGCGCGGGCCGTCTGGATTTACGGCGACCCGATTTCCATCCCGGCAGACGCCACGCCCGAAGAGCAGGAAGAATGGGCGGTGCATCTCGGCGCGGCGATCACCGCGCTGGAAGCGCAGGCCGAGTGGGAGCTGCAAGCCAACTGCGCGGCGGCGCGGGCAGGGCGGCGCTGATGGCGTCGCGTCTGGAAGCGTATTTGCATTCCGTGATTGACGAGCCAGGTCGCCCCGGCCCCGCCGCCAATGCCCTTCGGACCGTTCTAGGCGGTCTGGAGCGGCTGTATGGGGCGGGGCTGGCTGCGTACCTGTTTGCCGAGAGGCTTGGCCTGCGGCGGCGCGGGCGGCTTCCGGTCCCGGTCGTCAGCATCGGCAACCTGAGCGTCGGCGGCACGGGCAAAACACCGATGACGCAATGGCTGGTGGGACGCCTGCGGGCCGAAGGCAGGCGCGTGGCCGTCCTTAGCCGGGGGCATGGTGGCTCAAGTCAGGCCGTGCGCTTTGTCTCGAACGACGCGGGCGAAGTTTTATTATCCGCGCAGGACGCGGGCGATGAGCCGCATCTGCTGGCCGAAACTTTGCCGGGCTGCCCGGTGCTGGTCGGCAAAGACCGGCGCGAGGCAGGCCGGGCCGCCCTGCGCCAGTTTGATTTAGACGTGCTGGTCTTGGACGACGGCTTTCAATTCTGGCAGCTTGGGCGGGATTTAGACATTGTGCTACTCGATGCCCGCCGCCCCTTTGCCAACGGTCATGCCCTGCCGCGTGGACTGCTGCGGGAGCCGAAGCAAAACCTGCGCCGGGCCAGGGTGGTTGTCGCCACCCGCGCGGGCGAGTTGGACGCCGCCGCCCGCGCTGCTTTCGTTGGCGAAGTCGCCCGGCTGGCCCCCCGCGCCTCTGTCTTTTTCGCCGACCATCGCGCTGTCGGCTTCGTCCCCGCGCACGATCTGGCCGCCCCGCTTATCGCTTTGGAGCCGTTCCGGGGCCGCCCCGTGTCCGCCGCCTGTGCGATAGCCCGGCCTGATTCGTTTCGGCGGACGCTGGAACAGGACGCCGGGGCACAGGTGTTAAATCTGACAGTGTGGGATGACCACCACCCGCTGACACAAGGAGACGCCGATGCGGTGCTGGCCGACGCGGCGCGGGCCGGGGCCGAGGCCGTGGTGGTGACCGAAAAAGACGCCGTCAAATGGGCCGCCGTCTGCGCCCCCGACGCCGGGCTGCCGGTGTATGCGCTCCGCGTGGCGATGGTCGTAGACGATGCCTCCAGGCTGATGGCCGCAATAAACAAAGTTTTCTAAGTCTTATGCGCGTTTCCAAGAAAATCTGGCAGGGGTTCACGTGCCGTGCTTTCGCGGCGGCGTTTGCCATTCTGCGGCGCACGCCCTGGCGGCCCGCACTGGCCTTTGGCACGGCGCTGGGGACGCTGGGCTATTATGTTTCGGCTCGGTTCCGCACCGTGGCAGATAGAAACCTCAAAATTGCCTACGGGGATACGCTGACCGAGACGCAGCGGCAGGCGCTCATTAAGCGCGTCTTTCAGCACTTCACCCGTGCGGCCTTGGTAGAGTTTCTCAAAGGCGCAGACCTAACGCTGGACGAGATGCGTCAGCGAGTGCAGGTCGACTCGTATGCGCCGATGGAGGCGCTGCTGGCACGGGGCAAAGGGGCGATTGTGGTGTCCGCGCATCTGGGCAACTGGGAATGGCTGTCCAAGCGGGCCGCAATGGAAGGCTACGATGTGAAAGTGGTAGCCCGGCAAAGCGAAGACGTCGGGTTCAACGCTCTGACCGACCGGGTGCGCGGCAAAAATGGCTACACGGTGCATCCACGCGGCGACTCGCCCCGCGCCCTGCTGAAACAGCTTCGGGCCAACAAAATTGTGGCGATTGTGCCGGATCAAAAATCGGAAGATTTGTTCGTCCCGTTCTTCGGCAGACTGGCCGGAACTGTGGCGGGGCCTGCCGTGCTGGCGCAGAAAACCGGCGCGGCGATTTTGCCGATGTTCTGCCCGCGTCAGTCGGACGGCACATACAAAACCGTGTTTTACCCGGCGATTTTTGCCGACCCCTCGGTAGACGCCGAGACAGACCGGCATCGAATCATGGCCGAAATCACGGCGGCTATTGAAGACATCGTCCGGCAGTACCCGGAGCAGTGGCTCTGGCTGCATGACCGCTGGCGTGTCCCGCCGCCGCCGGGTCTGGACCCGGTGACGGGTCTGGCCGAGAGGAGCCGCGATGCCGAAACCGCTCCCGCCGCTGGCTGAGGTCCGCCGGTTACTGATAGTTAAAACAAGCGCGATTGGCGATGTCATTCATGCCCTGCCGGTGGTGCAGGCCATCAAAGACGCCTCGCCGGGACTGACATTAGACTGGGTGGTCCGCGCCCGCTCCGCCGATGTCCTGCGCGGCAATCCGGCGATTGATACCTTGCGCGTCCTGCCGGACAAGCCCAAACTTGCCGACCTGCTGGCCCTGCGCCGTGAGATGCACGCGGCCACCTATGACATGGCGCTGGATATGCAGGGGCTGGCCCTGAGCGGCTTAATCACGTTCCTGTCGGGTGCGCCAATTCGCATGGGCTGGGACCGGGGGCGCGAAGGCAACACGCTATTTTTGACTCACCCCATCGTCCCCGGCACAGGGCCGGTCCGGCACGAGATTGACTTGCTGTACGGATTTGCCGAAGCACTGGGCGTCTACACCGCGCACCCGGAGTTTACGCCGCAGCCGTATCTGGCCGCCGAAGGCGTGGGGAAAGCCGCCGCGTGGCTGGACACCCTGCCGCGCCCGCGTGTCGCGCTGAATGTGGGAGCGTCCCGCGCCTACAAGCGCTGGCCCGCCGAACGCTGGGGCGAAGTGGCGCGGGGGCTGTCCGCCGACGGCGCGGGGCTGGTGTTTATCGGCGACAAAAACGATGCCGCCGTAGTCTCAGGGCTGACGCCGACACTGCCGAAGAGCAGCTTCGTGGATTTGGCGGGGCAGACGACCCTGCGCGAGCTGGCCTCGGTGCTGGCGGCGTGTGACCTGCTGGTCAGCGGCGACAGCGGCCCAATGCACCTGGCTGTGGCTGTCGGAACCCCGACTGTGGCCCTCTTCGGCGCGACCGACCCGCGCCGTCACGGGCCGTATGGGCGGCGCAATGTGGTCCTGCACGACCCCGCGCCCGGCGCGATGGTTCCGGGCAAGCGCCCGACCGAGGATGCAGGCGCGTCGAGTCTGGCGCGGCTGACCCCGGTGCAGGTTCTGGCGGCGGTGCGGGAGACGCTGGGATAGAACCCCTCCCGCTCGTTCCTCGCTCCCTCCCCTGTTAGGGGAGGGCACAGATAATTCGGAACGGATCCGTAGACCAAACCGGTAGGGGCGCGATTTATCTCGCCCTCTTGTCCTGCTCCTTCTTAACCCTTCCCTAACAGGGGAGGGAGCGAGGAACGAGCGGGAGGGGTTCCTCAACACATTATGCGTAAATTTTTAGTCGTCAACATGAACTACCTGGGGGACGCGCTACTGACAACCCCGGCGATTGCCGCCCTGCGGCGGGCGTACCCGGACGCGCAGATTGACACCGTGGTTGGCGCGGGCGCGGCGTTCGATGTGCTGCAAGGCAACCCGGATTTGAACGCGATCATCGCCCGCACCGACCCAGGCAGCCTCGGGCGGGTGATGCAGACATACCAATTATTGAGGGACGGGCGGTACACGGACGCCATTATCCTGCCGCCGCTGCCCGCCTATGCCGCCGCCGCGTGGCTGGCCCGGACGCCCCGGCGGGTGGGGCAGGGGGGGCGCGGCATGAACCGCTTCCTCAGCGAGCTGCGCTCGACCCGCGCCGTTCACATGGCCGATGCGATGCTGGACACGATGCCGCTGCCGCCGGAGCGGAACCGCCCGCGCCGCCCGCCGGTGGTGACGGTCAGCCCCGAAGCGCGGGCGCGGGCCGAGGCGCTGCTGTCTGAACGCGGCATTGAGATGAGCGGGGGACTTGTGGCAGTCAATGTTGGCGCGACCCGGCCTCAAAAACGCTGGTTCGCGGAGTCCTTTGCCGAGACACTGGACCGGCTCGGGGATGTGGCCTGCGTGATTGTGGGGGCCGGCAAAGAAGACCATGCGCTGGCCGACGATGTGCTGCGGCGAACCGTCCGCGCTAAACCCGTCAGCCTCGTGGGCCAAACCGATGTCAAGACGCTGGCGGCGGTGCTTCAGTGCAGCGATGTTCTGCTGAGCGCCGACTCGGGGCCGATGCACCTGGCGACGGCGGTGGGGACACCCTGCGTCGCCCTGTTCGGCTCGACGGACCCGGCGGTGACGGGGCCGTATGACACCAATTCCAAAGCCATTTACAAGTCGCTGCTGTGCGCCCCCTGCGGCAACCACCCGACGTGCGACGGGCGCTATGACTGTCTGCGGGCGATCAGCCCGGAGGAGGTGGCGCTGGAAATCAACGGCCTCCTGCGCTCCCGACGGAGCGGGTTTATTCCCCTGCTGACGATGCCGAGCGAGAGCCTGCCGCCGCGTGTGGAGCCTGTGGTCACTGAGGCCGCTGTTCCGGCAAAGCGCATTTTGATTTCCACCAAGTTCCGCTTTATCGGGGACACGCTGCTGGCAATCCCCATCTTCCGGGCGGCGCGGGCGCAGTGGCCGGATGCCCATATCGCGCTGCTGACGGGCCGAAACGCGCGGGTATTGCTTCAAAACAACCCCTATTTAGACGAAATTTTAGAGTTCGACCCCTACAAGGCCGACCGGGGAACGCGCTCCTATGCCAAGCTGGTGCAGACGCTGCGGCAGGGCAAGTTCGATCTGTCCCTGGCGCTGAACCGCTCCTTCCATTCGGCGCTGACTTCCTGGCTGAGCGGCGTTCAAATCCGCGCCGGCTTTGAGTCCGAAGGGCGCGGGCCGCTCTTGAACCGGCGAGTGGACTACGACCGCGAGAAAAGCGAAGTGGCCTGCTACTTCGATGTTCTGCGGGCGGTCGCGCCCGATGCGCCGGTGAACCCGGCGCTGGAGCTTTGGATTAGTGCCGAGGAAGCCGCCGAGGCGCGGGCGCGGCTGGCAGGCGCGTGGGGCGAGGATGTTCCGAGGGCGCAGCTTGTCGGTGTGCAGCCCGGCGCGAGTCAGCCCGGCAAGCGGTGGGGGACCCGTGCTTATGCGGAGGTCGCGGATGCACTGGTGCGGGACAACCCTGCTCTCTTTCTGGCGGTGATTGGCGGGCCGGACGAGCAGGACGCCGCCGACGAGATGCTGACGCACTGCCGCCCGGAGACGCGGGCGCGGGCGGTGTCGTTCGCGGGCCGATGCGGCCTGCGCGGCTCGCTGGCACTGGTGTCGGAGCTGGGGCTGTTTGTGGGCAGTGATACGGCGATTATGCACTCGGCGGTGGCGCTCGGCGTGCCGACTGTGGCCCTGTTTGGGCCGACCAACCCGCGCAAGTGGGGCAACTACGGCCCGTGTCACCGTGTTCTCGAATCCCCCGATGGGCTGATGGCGTCGCTAGACGTGGAAGAAGTCCGGGCGGCCGTGCAGAGTCTCCTGACACAGCCGGCAGAGCCGCGTGTTGCAGTGGGGGCCGGAAATCCGGTATAATTCGGCTTGCTATGACGCAACCTGTACCCAAGCGAGCGCTGTTTATCCGCTTTGGCGGCATGGGAGATATTCTGCTGGCAACGCCCTCCCTGCGGGCGGTGGCGCGGACGTTTCCCGGTATCGAGATAGACTTTATCGTCGGCGGCGGCATGACTGCCGCGCTCGACGGGCATCCGCTGGTGCGCCGGGTGCTGACCTTTGACAAGCGCGGGGTGGATTCGCGGCTTGACCACTTTCTGCCATTTTTGTTTAAATTAAGCCGCGAGCGATATGATTTAGTTGTTAATTTGCATCCGAGCGCGAAGTCATATCTGATGGCCTGGGCGAGCGGGGCGGGAACGCGGCTCACGTTTGTCAAAGACATGACGGTTCACCCGAACACGGGGCGCGTGACGCACGCCGTTGACGACTTTTACAAAGAGCTTCTGCCGCTCGGTGTGGGGCCGCTGACCGACCGCTCGCTGGACTTTGTTGTTCCCGACGCCGCCCGCACCGGGGCGGCACGGATTTTGGAGGACGCAGGCATTAAGCAAACCGACAAGCTGCTGCTGATTAACCCCGCCGCGTCGCGCCCGCTGAACCGCTGGCCGCTGGAACGGTTCCGGGAAGTCGCCGCGTTCTGGGCCGCGCAGCCCGGCGTCGCCGTGGCTGTGACCGGAGCGCCCGCGTCATTCAAGACGGTCATGGACGGGCTGGATGAAGTCAGTCTGGCGCGGGAAGTGGCTGCCGGGGATGCGCGTATCCATAATCTGGCCGGGCGGCTTTCGGTGAAAGAGTTCGGGGCGGTTTTAGAACGGGCGGACTGCCTGCTGACCTGCGACACTGGGCCGATGCATATTGGCGCGGCCCTGAACACGCCGCTTGTGGTGCTGTCCGGGGCGGCGGACCCGGACCGGACTGGGCCGCTGACGGCAAACTCGACGGTGCTGATTGACCGGACGCTGCCGTGCGTCCCCTGCCGGGACCGGATTTGTGCGCGGGGCGATGTCAAGTGTATGGATAACTTAAGCACCGCTGCCGTGATTGAGGCCGTCGCGGCCCGTCTCGGCCTGCCGGAAAGGAGCCGTCATGGGCTTTCCCTTCCCGTCCTCGGCTGACAAAGTCGTCACTGCCGAGCAGCTTGCTGAAACAACGGCGCGGCGGCAGGCGGCGGGCGAGCGGCTGGTCTTTACCAACGGCGTCTTTGACCTGCTTCATGTCGGGCACGCCCGGTATCTGGCCGAAGCCCGCGCTCTGGGCGACGGGCTGATTGTGGCGGTCAACGCGGATGAGTCCGTGAAATCCTTCAAAGGCGACCTGCGGCCTGTCGTGCCGCTGGCCGAGCGGATGGAGCTTCTGGCGGCGCTGGCCTGCGTGGACTATGTGGCTGCGTTCAGCACGCGGACGCCCGCGCCGCTGATTGAACTCGTTCGGCCCGCGCTGTATGTCAAGGGCGGGGACTACGCCGAGGCCGACCTGCCGGAAGCCGCCGTGGTGCGCGGCTACGGGGGCGACGTGCAGATTTTATCACTGGTCGCGGGCCGCTCATCGACAAATTTGATTGCCCGCGTGTGCGCGGCTTACGGCGCAGTGCCGTCACAAGGATAAATTGTTCTATGCCTCTCTCCGTGCTGCAAGTTGCGTCTGCGTTCCCGAACTGGGGGGGGGCGGAGCTGCATTGCCTCAACCTTTCGCAGCAGCTTCAGCAGCGCGGCCATGATGTGACGGTAGCCTGCCGCCCTGGTCATTTCGTGGAAGAACGTGCGCGGCAGATGGGGCTGGCAACGATCCCGATTACGGTTCGCAGGCAGCTCGATTGGCACGATTTTTCGGCCCTGCGAACGTTTCTGCGGGAGCGCAAAATCGACGTTCTGCACGCGCATTGGAGTACGGACATGATCGTGCCGCCCTACGCGGGCCTGCGCGAGAATGTTCCGGTGCGGATTTTGACGCGGCATATGCCGTATCCCTTTAAGAGCCGCTTCGGGGCGTGGCTGTACAGTCAGGTGCTGTTTACGCGCATTGTCACTGTCTCCGAATCGGTGCGAAAAACCATGCTGGCCTCCGGGGTTCCGCCGGGCAAAGCCGAAGTCATCCATCACGGAACCAATGTGCAGGAGTTCGTGCAGACCACTGAAGACCCGCGCCTCGTCCGGCAGTCGCTCGGCCTTTCCGATGACGTACTGGCCATTGGCATCGCCGGACGCATCGCCCCCGAAAAGGGCCATCGAGTGCTGCTGGAAGCGCTGGCGCGTCTCGGCGACCGCTACCCCCTGCGGCTGGTGATCATCGGCGACGGTCCCTTTGAGCCGCAGGTGCGGGCGACGGTGAAGGAGCTGGGGCTGGAAGACCGGGTGATTTTCGCGGGTTTTCGCGGCGACATCAACAACGTCATCAACGCGCTGGACATTATGACCCTGCCGTCTACCTGGAACGAGCCATGCGCCGCCGTGGTGCAGCAGGGCATGGCGCTCAGCAAGCCCGTCATCGGCACACGGGCGGGCGGCACGCCGGAGATGATTGTGGACGGCGAGACCGGCTTTCTCGTGCCCCCGTCCGACGCCGACGCGCTGGCTGAGGCGATAGGCCGCCTCGCCGGGGACGCCTTCCTGCGCCGCCGCCTGGGGCAGGCGGGGTTCCGGCGCGTCGAGGAGCTGTTTACGCTGCAAACCATGACTGACAAAATCGAAGCCCTCTACCACCGCGAATATGAGCGGGCGCGGGGGGCGGGGGCGCTGGAGAAAGTCCTGGCGTCGTAACCAATGGCTGCCACCCACTACCCCCAGTTCCGCACGCCGCTGCTGCCCTGCAACCTGCCCCTGCGCCGCTGCGCCGTGCCGCGTGAGCAGGCATCGCACCGAATACTGATCATGCGCCTCGGGGCGTTCGGCGATATTCTGATGGGGACGCCGCTGCTGGTCGCCTTGCGCGAGGCGTATCCCAACGCTCATCTGACATGGGTGGTGGAACACAAAGAAGCGCAGGCGATTGACGCAAACCCCTACATAGATGAATACCTAGTTTGGAACGGGTCGTTTTGGAAGCAGATGCTGCGGCGCGGTCTGTATCCGCTTTGGGCATTCCGCGCCCTGCGCCTTCAAAAGACGTTGCGGGCCAAACGTTACGACACCTTTATCTCCTTTCAGCCCGAAGAATGGCCTCTGCTGGTGCGCGGGGTGGGTGCGGGAGTAAATATCGGCGTGTTTGACACCTTCTGGCAGACCGACAGCCGGAAGGCCACCAGCCCCCGAACCCGGCTGTATTCGACGGCCTATACGCGCCGGGACCTGCCCGCACACCGGACCCATCAATACCTGCTTCCCCTTCGCGCCCTCGGCATCCCGGAGCCGCATGAGACCCAGATGAGCCTCGGATTCACAGCAGCGGATGCCGCCGCCGCCGAGGAGTTTTTGCGCGGACACGGCCTCGCCGCCGACCGGCCTTTTGTGGTACTGGCTCCGATGACAACTTGGCAGTCGCGCTGCTGGCCTGCCGACCGCTATGCCCGGCTTGGGGACGCGCTGGCCGAAACGCGGGGTCTTTCGGTGGTGCTGATTGGAAGCCAGCGGGAAGCCGAGGCCGTCGCGGCTGTCGCCGCACAGATGAAAACCGCGCCGGTTCTGGCGTCCGGCGTTTTGACCTTCCGGCAGATGGCCGCGCTGATTGCAAAGTCTGCGCTTCTGGTCAGCGGCGACACCGGGCCAATGCACGTCGCGGCAGCAGTCAGCACGCCGTATGTGGCTTTGTTTGGACCGACCCCCGCCCCGGAACGCGCCCCACTGACCGGACGCGGCCTGACACTCCTGCATCCGGTTCCCTGCGGGCCGTGCGACCAGAAGGTTTGCCCCAACTCGGGCGACAACTTCATGCTTTGTATGAACTTGCTGACCGTGGAGGAAGTGCTGGCGGCGGCGAAGAGTCTGCTTGACACGCCATGACGCGCATTCTGATTATCAAGCTCTGGGCGCTCGGCGATATTCTAATGGCGACGCCGCTGCTGATGGCCCTGCACGCGCTCCCCGGCGGGGCGGAGATTACCTGGGTGGCCGACACGGCCTATGCGCCGCTGTTAGAAAACCACCCGCTTCTGAAAGAAGTCGTGGCGATTGACACCGGCGCATGGCGGCGTCTGCTCCGGCGCGGCAAGCTATTCGCGTGGCTGAAAGAATCCCGCCGCCTGCACGCGGATATGGCGGCACAGCGGTTTGATGTCGCGCTGAACTTTCACCCGGAAAAGTGGTGGCTGCGGATTTTATGCGCCGCGCCGGTGCGAATTGGTCTGTCCAACGAAGCCCGCTGGGGGCCGCTGACCCGGCGGCTGTATACGAAAGCCGTGCCGCGCACGCCGGATCAGCGGCACAGCACGAACCGGTATTTAGACGCGGCGCGGGCGCTGGGTTTATCCGGCCCGTTTGACCGGCACATGGTTTTGCGGCCCTCTGCGGATGACGTGACAGCCGCCCGTGCGTTTCTGGAAAGCCGCCCCGAACACCGGCCCGGCCTGCCCCTGCTGATTTTGCATCCGGGCACAAGTAAAGAAACCAAATGCTGGCCGCCCGAATCGTTCTCCTCCCTGTGCGCCGCCCTGTCTGCCACGAATACCATTGTGCTGACCGGAAGCGGCTCCGAGGTTGACCTGTGCCGCTCGGTGGTGGCCGCTCTGCCCCCCGACACACCGCCGCCGATTATCGCGGCGGGCGAGTTTGAGCGTATCGGCCTGACCGTTGCGTTGGTTTCTCAGGCCCAGGCCGTGGTGACGGGTGACACGGCCCTGCTGCATATCGCGTCGGCGCTGGAAACGCCGGTGGTCGGTATTTATGGCAGCACACGGCCTCGGGACAACACGCCGCAGTTCGGCCCGCACGTTCTACTGTACGATGACGCCGTGCCCTGTGCGCCCTGTTATTTAGACCATTGCCCGCTCAAAGGCGTGGACCATCTGCGCTGCCTGCACACGATTACTCCGGCGCGGGTGCGCGGGGCGCTGGAAGGGCTGGCACACGACCCGCCTGTGCAGCGAGTAATCACTCCCTAACCCGGCTGCCTCAGGGGAGTGCCGCGCAAAAAGCCTGTGAATTTTCATCGCATTATCTGGTATAATCAGCCGACTGTCCAGAGACCGAACTGTTTGGGGGCTAAGAAATTTTGAATGCAGCGCAATTGACCGTTTCCCACCGCCAGGAAACGCAGGGCATACTGATTGAAGCCGTGGGTGAGGTAGATTTGACCACCGCCCCGCTCCTGCGCGAGCCGCTGATGGCGGCGGTCAACAGCGGGGAAAAGTCGCCGGTCATCGTCGACCTGAGCCGCGTGGACTTCATCGACAGCGCGGGCCTGGCCCTGCTGGTAGAAGCCCGCAAAAAGCTGTCCCCGGAAGGCCGCAGCCTGAGCGTCCTGCTGACCCCAAGTCGTCAGCCCGAGCGCGTCCTAAAGCTGGGCCGCTTTGATACCATTATGACGCTCGCCTACAGCCTATCCGACCTTTAAAGACTCATCCTAATTCCTATGCCAAACGACAACCCCCAATTTGTGACCGGAACCGATGCCGGAACGACCGGCACGAGCGCCCAGAACACGCTGGCTCTGCCCAACCATGACAGTATTATCGGCTATGTGGACCCCATCGTGGGCCGCACCGCCCACCGGGACGTGCTGGGCTACTTCGGCTTCCCGCTGATCCGCAAAGGCGAAGTCGTGACCCCCGAACTCATGGCCCGCGCCCAGAACCTTTCCCGCTTATTTGAGCTGCAAGCCGCGACCGAGGAAGAATAACTCCGATGGACCCTTACGATAACTCCCGGCGCGGCGCAGGCGCGGGCCTCGCCGCCCTCTGCCTTGCCGCCATTGCGGGCGCGGCGGCGTACCTGCTCTCCACCGAACAGGGCCGCAAGCTCATGGCGCAGGCTGAAACCCGCGCCGAGGAGTGGCAGACCCGCGCCGCCGCCGCCGTCGCCGAAACCCGCGAAAAAGTCGTCTCCTCCGTCGAGAGTAAGTCCCCCCCGCCCCCCGACGACCCCGGCGGTGCCCACGTCCGCGAACGGCTCTAAGGCAGATAAGAGAAAGGCCCGGCTTGTGAGAGCCGGGCCTTATAGCGTGCAACGGGGCTAAGGGGGAAGAGTGCGAGAGGTTAAAACCCCTCGCTATGAGGCGAAGACGCCGGGAAGCCAAAGAAGCTCAAGCGTAAGGCTTTATTTGCTGTCCGATTGGCCGCCCGGCGCGAAGCGCCTTCAGCGAGGGGGCTCAACCCCTCGTAACCCGTAGGGACAGGGCTTGCCCCTGCCCTTCTTCGGCCTCTCTTGTCCTCTCCAAAATCTGGTTCCCCCATTATTGGGGGCTAGGGGGTCCTATCTCTTCCAGCCCACTACGCCCGGCTCAGTTTGGAGATCATGTAGCCAAGCGGGGACTGCACGCGCAGGGTCAGCGGGACGGTGACGGTCTGACGGGGAGCGGAGCGCAGGAGGATGTCGGCGCGGTATTCACCGGGTGGCAGGTCGCCGGGCGGGACCGTCACGGTGACGGCCTGCGGCTGTTTGGGCGCGAGTGTGCCCGAAGCGGGAGTGAGCGTCAGGCCGTCGATGCCGCCGCTGACTTCCGCCTGAAAGTCTAAAGGCAGGTCGCCATCGTTTCGCAGGACAAGCTGCCCCGACGCTTCCTGCCCGCGTCGGGCGGACAGCGACAGGGTGGGGGTGGACCCGTTCGTTTCCACTTGCAGCAGGCCGGGCGCGGCGGCGACGGTCAGGCTGCATTCCACCGACCATTTATCGCCCGTGCAGACCGTGCCGGTGGCATCCGTCTGGTCATCGCTCGTGATGTCGAGGCGGCCTGTCAGCGGCTTGCCCTTTTCCGGGGCGCGGGCGGGGTCCACGGTGACCGTCACCTGATGGCGATTGCCCGCGAAGCGTGTCTCAGACACTGACAGCCACGCAGTACGGGACAAAATCGTGCCGGTGATCTCGCCGCCGCCCGCATTGTAAAGCGTTACCGTCATCGGCGGCGCGGGACGGCCAGGAGTTAGCTCGCCGAACCACAGGGTTTTCTTGTTGACCAGCAGCACCGGCGGGGCGATCTGCCGCAGCTCTTCCAGAAAGGCTCCCGCCGTGTTGTACCGATACTCGGTGTTGTAGGAAATGGCTCTGTTGATCAGCCGGACCAGGTTTAAATCCGCGTTCGGCTGCTGTATCAGCGAGTTGGTGACATACATCGACCGCTGATTGATCTGCTCCTGATCGGGCGCGACCCCGGCGACCATCTCGTACAGCACGCAGCCCAGGGCAAAAATATCCGTGCGGATGTCCGCGACCCATTTGCCGTCGGCTTCCAGCTCCGGCGGCAGGTAGCCCTCGGTCCCGTACAGTTCCACTGGCCCGCTGCCCTCGTGTCCCTTGCCGAAATACTGCGCCGCGCCGAAGTCCAGCAGCACCAGATGCCCCTGCGGGGTAATTCGAATGTTGGCGGGCTTCAGGTCATGGTGGACAATCTGCCGCGAATGCAGAAACGCCAGCGCATCGCACAGCGACACCGACCATTTCAAAACCCACGCCCGCGCAATCGGGTGACGCCGGGCGATAATCTCATCCAGCGTCGTGCCGACAACAAACTCCTGCGCGATATAATAATGCCCGTCGCTTTGGAATGCCTCATAGAACGTCGGCATGAGCGGGTGCGAGCTTGCCTGCATTCCGACCGCCTTTTCGCGGTCAAACAGTGCCTGCAAGGGGGCCTGATCGCGGGGGTGACGTGCCGGGAAGAACTCTTTCAGGGCCACTTTGCGGTCCGGCGTTCGGACATCATGGGCGGCATACACCGCCCCATAGGCTCCCGTGCCGACCATGCACTCGATGACATACCGGTTCAAATGCCCCGGCACTTCCTCGCCTGCCGCCAGTAGCATCACATCCTCATATCGCTTCCGTTTCGCCACTTTTTTCGCCCCTTGCCGGAAGTCTTGTCAGAAAGTCTTATTGAAACCTCTTGACAACCGCGCCCCGTGCGGGTATTATACCTGCCGTAACACAAAAGCAACGCGCCCACTGTGTTACGATTTGGTTACGATTGCAAGTCATGGCCCTATCGTTTAACGGTTAGGACATCGCCCTCTCACGGCGAAAGCCGCAGTTCGATTCTGCGTAGGGTCAGTCAGATGTCTACTATAAAGCCTTCCTCAAGCGCAATGCTTTTGAAGAAGGCTTTTGTTTCGTGTGGGGCCTGTGACCTACCTTCCTTGCTTCGCAGGGTCCTCCCTAAAGGGAGGATTAGGATAGAGCAAGGCAAAAGGTAGAGGCCCGCGTGTCCAAAATGGCCCCTCTGTATCCTTCCTTTAGGAAGGACCCTACGAAGCAAGGTGGTAGGTCTCCCTCATTCTGGGTATGCTCTTTTTACAACGAATTGTGACGACAGAAGGTCAGCAGTATGGCGGCAGAGGAACGGGAGCCGAGCGTGAAGACGCGGCAGATTTTGGAAATGGCACAGCAGGCGAGTACCTGCCCGGCGTGCGATCTGGCGCAGACGCGGACGAAAGTTGTCTTCGGCGACGGCAACGCAGACAGCCCGCTAATGCTGATTGGCGAAGGGCCGGGGGCCAATGAAGACGCGACCGGGCTGCCGTTTGTGGGCCGCGCCGGGACGCTTCTCGACGAATGCCTGCGCGAAGCGGGGATGCTGCGAAAGCATATTTACCTCACTAACGTCGTCAAGTGCCGCCCGACGCTCGAAGAAGGCGGACGCCTCAAGAACCGCCCGCCCCGTGCCGATGAGTCCGGGACCTGTGTGCCGCTGTGGCTGGAAAAGCAGATTGCCATTGTGCAGCCTTCGGTGATTCTGTGCCTCGGCGCACCCGCCGCCAGCACCGTTATTCACAAAGCCTTCAAGATGACGCAGGAGCGCGGGCAGTGGTTTGAGAGCAAGTACGCCCGCTATGCGATGGCTGCCCTGCACCCGGCCTACATTCTGCGGCAGGAAGGCGAAGCCTACGACCAGGCCAAGCAGTTTTTAATCAGCGATTTGATGGCCGCCCGTGACAAGGCCAAAACGGCCAAAGACGAGCCAAAGATGACGCTATTTTGAGCGAGATGAAACTCGTCGCCATTGATCTTGACGGCACGCTGCTTGGCAGTGACCATGCTCTGAGCGAGCGCAATTTATTGGCCGTGAAGCGCATTACCAATAGCGGCGTGTGTGTGGTGCTGGCCTCGGGGCGGCAGTGGCATACGATTGTCAAGTTTGCCCACCAAATCGGCCTGCCGCAGTCATCGCCGATTATCGCGTACAACGGCGCGATGATCCGCACGGTTGGCGGCGAGACACTATACCATCAGCCCGTGCCTGCCGAGGCGGCACAGCGAATCGTGCGTCACTGCGTCGCGGGTGGCTACCACCTGAACTACTATCTGGACGATGTTCTGTATGTCCGCAAAGAAACGCACTGGGCGCGGCTGTACGAGAAGCGCACCGGCACGACAGCGGTGGTAGGCGCTTTGATGCGCTTTGATGGCCGGAAGCCTACCAAGCTGCTCTTGATTGACACGCCGGAAACGACGAATCGACTGCTGAAGCACTATCAAGAGAAGTACGGCAAGGCGCTGTATATCACCAAAACCGACGACGAGTACCTGGAGTTTATGAACCCCGCCGTGTCCAAAGGCGTGGCATTGGCCGAAGCCGCCAAGCGGTTGGGCGTATCTGCCGAAGAATGCGCGGCGTTTGGCGACTCGTTCAACGACCTGCCGATGCTGGAATGGGCGGGGGTGGGGATAGCCGTGGAGAATGCCAAACCGGAGTTGAAAGCTGTCGCGGATTTAATCGCCCCGGCCAACACCGCCGACGGCGTGGCCATCGTTTTGGAGCGCCTCTTCCCGGTCCATCCACAGGACGAGTAGAAAGTGCGGGAACGTCAGCGCGGCGATCAGCGACAGGTACAGATAGACGAGGCTGCCGACGCTGACATTGGCCTGTCCGTGCCAGAGGTACAGGCCGCCCAGCATAGCCAGTGCCCCCAGCGTCATCGGCAGGGCTTCCCACGATACGCGCCGAAGCGGCGGCCCCAGCTTATCCCGCGTCAGAGACGCCGCGTTTGCGTCGTCTAAAACTGCCAGCCGGGCCAAGTGCCGGGCGGCGTGCCAGACGCAGAAGTAGATGCCGACTGCCAGAATCGGCGGCGTCAGCCAGAAGTAGACGCCGAGCAAAGCGACTTCCCCAGCATCTTCCCAGAAGCCAGACTGCCCCCGCCGCCAGGAGAGCCAGAGATAGGCCGCCGTCAGCGCGGCCAGCAGAGTAAGCCCCGTCAGACGCACACGCTCATCCAGAAGCCAGCCCCCGGCGTGCCCATACCAGCCCAGAATGCCGCCGGTGAACGAAGTGAGAATGGACGGGTGCGACAGCACCGGCAGCACAATCGGCAGGCTCCCGCGCACCGCCCAGACCAGCAGCCGCCCGGCGCGGGTTTCTGGCACAGGCCGTCCGCCAAACGTGTGCAGGTAATAGGCATCCCCCTGCCCCCAGTGCAGCCACGACAGCAGCAGAAACCCCAGCAGCGCCCCCGTCGGCCAGACCTGCCAGAACAGCAGGTAGAGCAGGGCCAGCGCGAGATAGGCAGGCACGAACACCGCCAGCCAGCGCCAGGAAAATTGACGGCGCAGCACAAACAGCGGGGCCAGATGGTCCAACGCCCCGTGCGGCAGGCCCAGAAAGAACATCCCCACCACGAACGGCCAGAACTGCCAGCGTACTGCCAACTTAGGAAAAAGCACAGAGAGCGTGAGCGTTACCAGCAGGCAGGCCCACGCGGGCTTGGTCAGCCAGGGGGAAAGAGCCGCCGCCGGGCGGCCTGTAAGAACGGCAGCGCGGGCAGGCCGCGCACCACTTGAAACTCGTCGCGCCAAGAGCTTGTCTCCGAAAGAAACCGCGTCAGCGCCTCGGGAGACACACGCGCAAATAGCCGGTAAAAGTAGCCGGGGAACGCGGCGGGATTGTCCCGAAGCGCCTGCAAAAAGACGGCGTCAAAGAACTGGAATCGGGGCGGCGGCCCCTGCTCCTGAAATGTGTCCAGCGTTCCCGCCGCCGCCGCGTCAGCAATCTCACGGCACTGCTCCTGAATACGCGTAAATGTGTACCCACTCGACGGCTTCGTGCAGCCGCCCGCCGTGCCGATGTTTAGCACCCGCCCGTCGCGCTTTGGGAACGGGCGGGAGGTCATCGGAATGGCCCCGGCCTCTTCGCGCTCGGTGATAAGCGCCGCGCCGGGATACCGTTTGGCAAGATAGGCTTGCAGAGTGTCCGCAGTGTCGTCCGCCGTCGGCGCAGGGGCATCGGCCGGGAGCAGATAAGTGTCTTCAATCAGCGCGTGCGTCTCGGTGAACGGCAGAACGTAGACAAAGTGCGGGCCGGACGTTTGGTCAACCTCGAAATCCATCAGCATGCAGCGGGACGGGGTGAAAACAGGCCGGTCGGCGCGGACAAAGCGGCCCCGAAACCGCTGCATGAAGTCGCCGGGGGCGGGGGCAAACCGGGGCGGGCGGCTGTCAAACACATAGTCGGCATGGTAGACGCACTCCCCGGCACGGATGGTCACGCCCTCGGCGTCCTGTGTGACGCTGTCTGCGGCCTGCCCTAAGCAAAGTGTGACGTTCGGGTGAAGGCGGATTTGGGACAGCACAGTCTCGTAAAAATCGCGGCCCCGCAGGCAGCGATAAGCCGTCTTTCGGGAGGTCTGCACGGCGCGTCTGCCGGATGCATCGCGCACTTCCCACTCGTGCCAGCCGTGAGACGAAAGGGGCAAAAAGGGATTCGGGCGCGTATCCCAGAAGCACCATGTCCGGTCGTCGTCGAAGCGCGGCTTCGGGTCCAAAATGACAATCGGCTCGGTGACGCCCCGCGCCAGCAGGGCATGACACAGGCTCAGACCCGCACCGCCCGCACCGAGAATTAGATAGCGGGCTAACATGACAAACTCTCTAGTTCAGCCCGGACAGACGGCCCAGCGCCTGCGTGTCCGCCGGCAGAATCAGGCCCGACTCGCCTTCGTCGGCATTTGATACCGAGCGCAGGGCCGACTGCCCTTCAATCTCGATTTCCAGCAGCTCGCTTTCGCGGGTCAGCCGCGCTGTCGTATCGGTCATCTCTAACAGCTTTTGCTTTTCACCGAGCGGCACTTGCAGGACGCTCGCAATGGCAAACGATAGCGCCTCCGGCTCGCCCGGAAGCTGCAAGGCGGACAGCGAGCGGCCTGTCATCGCCAGCAGGGCACGTAAATACGTCTTGAACAGGCGGGCCACTGTGTCGTAAGCGTCTTCCACGCCCAGTGCGGGGACCTCATCTTCGCTAAACGGCGACACTTCGCCGGATAGGAATGGATGAACCAGACGGGTGCGGCTGATGCGGAATCGCGTGTCGCCGAAGACCAGAATGTTCATGCGCCCATCTCCGGTTTCCTCGTACTGCGTGATCCGCGCCGTCGTCCCCACGAGGCTTGGCACGGCCTCTCCGCCTGTTTCCGGGCCGCTTTGTATCTGCACAATGCCAAACGGCGAGTTTTGTTCACGGCAGCGCAGGATCATCTCCCGGTAGCGCGGCTCAAAGATGTGCAGGGGCAGGGGCATCTCCGGGAACAACACCACATGGAGCGGGAACAAGGGGAGGTCGTCATAATTTACCATAACAGCATCACTCCGGTAATAGTGTGATATAGCCGAGGTCCTGGCCCAGCCGGAAAAACTCGTCCGCACTTTGCGGCGAGGCATACGTCGTCTTGTGGGCGCTATTATACAGCTCCACCGCCTTCTGCGCGAAGCCGAGCGGTGATAGGGCGCTTAGAAACAGCCCCTTCCAGCCCAGCTCTTTCGTCACCCGCGCTTTGGCCTGCGTCAAAACATCGTCCGCGTTCGGCCCGGTCATCGTCTCATCAATCGCCCGGCCCGCCACCGTCATTGTCACTCGTACTCTCATAAATCTCCACTCTCAAACAAAAATGGTTCTGGGTGTCAATAAAAAAGCCCGCCGAGCGCCGTTGATCTCGCCGTCGCCGACAATCTGACCATGATTGTTGATGCTCCGCGCTTCGATCAGCGTCCACCCTGAGTGTTCGTCAATCAAATCGTTGAGGTCCTGCATCACGCCGTCATGATAAAGAAACGCATGATACAGAAACGCATGGGGCTGATCACTCGCATCCGCCAAATTACAGCGTACTGCACCAACTACCTGGCCCTGGTCGTTCAACGCACGCGGAATATGGTTCCAATCCATAGCGCCGTTTCTTGTCATTGGGCCTAATGCTCTCGCTTCTCCGTCCCAGAGATAGCCGCACTGATAAAATGCCTGTGAAATTTCTTTTATTTCTTCGGGGGAAAGAGCCTCTGGGTCTTTTAGCCGATGTAAAATTTTTGTGAGCGAGTTGTTCGTCGCTTTGCACAACACCTGACCACTGGCATTGATAGCAATTGCCTGACTTTCGTTGAAGCCCGGCAGGTTTGGGAGAAACTCAAAGCTGTCATCTTTCCACAACACCGCCGTATCACGCAAAACAAGCCGACCATCTTCGGTTTTTGGTGTCTTAATGCTACCTGCGACCACGCCTGAGTTGTTGATTGCATTTGCCTTGCTGATCAGCACATCGCTATCAACAGGCAAAGTCTGAACCCCGGATTTATCGTGAAGAAATGCTTCAATTTTTATCATAGCACTTTCTTCTATACCCACATTTGGCGGCTGCAACTGACGCCAGCCAACAGTTTGTCCCGCGTCGCTGATGGCGTTTGCCCCGGCATTTGCTTTTGGTTTGGCCGTGAGGACTTTGAGACGGTCGTTGTGCCATAAAATGGCGGCAAGCAGTCCGTGAATAGATTTGCTCCCCACCACCTGCCCGGAGTTGTTGATGGATTTCACATCGAACGCACCCATCTTGTGTATTCTTCCCGCTTCCCACAAGAACGCATACCGGGGATGCTCAACGCCGGGGGTCGGTTTGATTTCTGACCAGCCCACGACCTGGCAGGCGTCATTGAGACTCACGGCGGCGCTGTGTCTGCCGCCGAGAGTGCCGAGGTCAACAATGTCAAACATGGCCTGGAGTCTACTCATAAACGAATTGTACCCGGTTCCGTCCGATACGCCGGGCTTACAGAAAAGACGCGGACGAAGTTTCCCGTCAGCCGCGCCTGCACCTCGGCCAGCGGGGGGCAGTCCGCGCCGAGGCATTCGGCCAGCGACGTCACATCGCGGTCGCTGATGCCGCAGGGCACGATGTCCTGCCGGAACATTGTCAAATCGTTCGAAACATTGAGCGCCCAGCCGTGCGTAGACACCCAGCGCGAGACTTTGATGCCAATGGCTGCGATTTTGCGTCCGTCCACCCACACGCCGGTCAGCCCCGGCAAACGACCGCCGGTTAGCCCATAGTCGGCGAGCGTGTCGATAATCACTTCCTCCAAATCGCGCAGATACTGATGCAAGTCCTGCCCGTGCTGCCGCAAGTCCAAAACTGGATAGCCGACCGCCTGCCCCGGCCCGTGTGCCGTGATTTCGCCGCCCCGGTCCACGCGCTCCACAGCGATGCCACGCTCCAAAAGCGCGGCCTCCGGCGTCCGCAGGTCAGCCTCATCGGTGCGGCGGCCTAATGTGATTGTCGGCGGGTGCTGCAAGAGCAGCAGCGTGTCCGGGCACTCGCTCCGGCCCCGCCGGGCAGCAAGCTCCGCCATCGCGGCTTGCGCGGTGAGGTAGGGGATGGGGGCAGTGAGTATGATGATGTCGCAGGGTGGCATAGGTAAGTTTTCTGTGTTCTGGCAGGCAAACATAATTCGCCGCATATCTGCCCCGCGCCGGGTATAATCGCCCGTATGGCGCGGCCCAATCTTTCGTACCTCAAAAACCTGATCTTGTTTCTGCTCGGCATCCCGCTTGGCATCGTCGCCGGTCTGACCGCGATGGCGGCCAGCGTCTTTGCCGTGCCACTGGTACAGCCCCTGCTGGGCTTGCGGGCCGGACGGGCGGCGGGAATTGGCCTCACAGCTACGTTTTTTGCCGCCCTTGCCGCGCTGCTTTCCTACGGCCTGAGCGGGCGCATTTTGTGGGGTCTGGCACTGGCGCTGGCCGTCGCGCAGGTCCTCGGCGCGGTCTGGGGCGAGCGCCTCGCGCTGCGCTTCCCCGCTCTGGACCGGCTTCCCTGGCTCTGGGGCACGCTCATCGTGCTGGGCGGCGTGGCGATGGCAGCGCAGGCGCTGGGGCTGCTGGGCAGGCCGATTTCTCTGTCGCACACGGTCATTAATCCCTTCTGGCTGTACCTGCTGGCCCTGCCGGTTGGCTTCGGCGTGGGTGTCGTCAGCCGCGTGTTCAGCCTCGGCGGGGTGCTGCTGGTTCCCGCCGCCATCTATGCGCTCGGCCTGCCGCCGCAGACCGCGCAGGGCACGGCGCTGGTCGTGCTGGTGGTGGCCTCGCTGCCGGGAATGCTGCTGCGAGCACAGCGCGGCGAGGTAGAGCCGCAGGGAGCCACCTGGCTGTCCGGCGGCGCGGTGCTGGGCGGGCTGGCCGGGGCGCTGTTCGCCGTCAGCAAAACCATGACCGAGGTGCATACGCTGCTTGTCTTTGGCGTGGCCCTGACTCTGATTGGCCTGTTTATGCTGTGGCGTCCGGCCCCGCTTCCAGAAAGCGTGCCTCCCGAGGCCGAATAGACCGGGCCAGCCACCAGCCGCCTGCCAGGTAAGCATACGCCGCCGTCTGCGCGGCTTCGCCGGCTATGGCAATCTCAGCCTCGCCCGGCCCCGTCAGCCGCACCTGCAAGTCGCGCAGAGCGCGGCCCCAGGGCAGGCGTCGGGCTTTAATCGCCGCTTCTTTCAGCGCCCAGAGCAGCAAAACCTCGTCCGGCGTCTCGATCTGCTCCCGCTCGCACTCGGTCAGCACCCGTGCCGCCAGCCCCCGGTGAACCGGGCGTATCTGCTGCACGTCCACGCCGACCGTGCCTTCTGCCGACGCGCACAGGGCTGCCGCCCCGAGGCCGCCGGAATGCGAAAGCGACAGCGACAGCCCCGGCGGACACTCGCCCCGCACCACCGGCGCGACCCCTTCCCGCGCCACATGGCAGGCTAAAGGGTCCGTGCCGTACCTCTCCTGCAACAAACGCTTGACCGCCAGCCGCCCCGCCAGCCACTCGGCCCGGCGCTTTGGCGACGGCCAGCCTTCCCACACCGCCCGCTCGGCCAGCGTGAGCCAGTCGGCGGGCGTTTGCGCGGCCACCCAGTCCGGTGCGGCAATGGCTGTGTTCGGCAAAAGCATCTGTAAAAGCATTTGTGCCCCCAGTATACCCCACACAAAAAAATGCCCTCGCCAAATGGCGGGGGCGAGAGACATAGAAGAACACGAATCGAGAACAGACAAACAAAAATTAAAGCGAGTGAACTGACAGCGGTGTGGCTGACGATGCGCCGTAAGGACAGGTGGGCAAAACCGACATGGGCTGATAGTCGTAAGCCTGCCCATTGGTGGGGCAGACCGGGCCGGTCACAGGGGTTCCCGACGGGGCTTTGATATACGGCTGTATCTGCGGCCACGTCACATGGACCGAGCCGGCATTGCCGGCAGGGATTTTATTGTCCATCGCATACTGCTCTTTGGCTGTCGCAAAGTCGCTCAGGTTTTTCACGCATGACTTCGCCTGCGACTTGTCCCGCGACGCCACGAACGCCGGAGAAGCGATGTTCAGCAAAACGCCGATGATAAGAACAACAATCATAATTTCAACCAGCGTAAACCCGGCGCGGCGGGGCCTGCGGCGGATCGCGGAACGGCTGACGAACGGGCGGGTCTGCATGACGGGGGCCTCTCGAACTTCACGGACGCATGGCGGCAGAACAAAGCGGGAAACAAAGCGCAGAAAAGAATGATAGGGTAAGTATCGGCGCATTGTGCCGTGTTCTTTAGCCCTCTTTTTGCCGGGGTGTATGCTACAATAGCGCAGATGCCCATCCATGCGCTGCTGATTGTCAACCCCGTCGCCGGGCAGAGCCGCCTGCGCGGGCCGCTCCCGGCCCTGGAAGAGGCGCTTGCGCCGCTTGTGCGCCGCGTCTGCGTGACGCAGAGACCGGGCGAGGCAAGGGACGCGGCGCAGCGGGCCACGGCCAACGGCTTTGATGCCGTGCTGGTCGCGGGCGGCGACGGCACAGTCAACGAGGCGGTCAGCGGCCTGCTGACGGCGGACGGCCCGCCCCTGCCGCTGGGAATTATCCCGCTCGGCACGCAGAACGTTCTGGCACAGGAGCTGGGCCTGCCTATCGGCAATTTAGCCGCAGCCCGGCAAATACTGGAAGCGGGCCGGACGCGCCTGATTGACGTGGGCCGCGTTTCCGGCCCCTCCGAGACGCCGCGTGTGTTCCTGCTGATGGCTGGTTTCGGTTTTGACGCCGCTGTGGTCGGCGACACCCTGCGGCCCATCAAAAATCTGCTCGGTCCGGCGGCCTATGCGCTGGCGACGGTCGGGGCACTGGCAAAGTATCAAAGCACCCAGATGACACTGACGCTGGACGGGCAGGAAGTGCGGACGCGGGCGTATTTAGTGGTCGTCGCCAACGCCGCGTCGTATGCCTACCGGCAGATCAAAATGGCTCCATTTGCCGCGTTAGACGACGGCTGGCTGGACATATGCGTCTTTGAGCGTGCGCCGCTCGACCGCGTCGGCTTTGCCGGACAGCTTGTATCCGTGCTGGCCCGCCGCCACCTGCACGACCCGCGTGTGCGCTATTATCGGGCCAAAACCATTACGCTTGCCTCGGACCCGCTGGTGTCTGGTCAGCTCGACGGCGACGGCATCGGGGAAACACCCGTCACCATCACGCTCCTGCCCCGCGCCCTGCCGGTGCTGGTAGGGCCAAACTAATTGCTATTCAACTTATGTGGAACTCACTTGCGCTGGCCCTGCAAACGCTGACTGCCCTGCCGCCGCTGGCGGACGGGACGCCCACTCGTGATGACGCCCGCCGTGCCGTCATGCTGTTTCCGCTGGTCGGGGCGCTCCTGGGGGGGGGGGCGGGCCTGGCCTGGCTTCTCGGCAGCCGTCTGTGGCCGGAACAGCCGCTGGTCTCCGCCGCGCTGGCGCTGGCGGCCCTCGCGGCGCTGACTGGCGGACGGGGCCTGGGCAGCATCGCACGCGGGTCTGACGGACTGGCCGCGCATGGCGGAGGCGGGGACCGGGCGCGGGCCTTTGCCGTCATGCGGGACCCCCGACGCGGGACTGCCGGGCTGGCGGCGCTGGCGGTGACGGTGGCACTTCGGCTGGCCTTTCTGGCGGCTCTGCCGCCGGAGCGGGCGTGGACGGTTTTGCTGCTGGCCGGGGCGCTCGGCGGCTGGGCTGTGGCATTCGGCTACAGCGCCTTTCCCGTGGCTTCCGCGCCGGATGGCGGGGAGGCGACCGGGCCGGGGATAGGCGCGGCAACCGGCAATGAGTTTCTGGCGGCGACCGTGCTGACCGTCATCGCCGGTGCGCTGTGGCCTGCCCGCGCCTTGCCTGCCTTCGCCGGGGCGGCACTTGCGGCGGGTCTCGGCGCGTGGCACGTCAACCGCCGCCTCGGCGGCCTGAACCGTCCCCTGTGCGCCGCGCTCGGCGAACTCGCCGAAATCGCCGCGCTGGCCTGTTTGACAATTCGCACTTAGAGCGTGTTGAAAAAGCATTGATTGTTGGTGTACATTGTCATTGTGGAATTCTTCAACCTGTGGCCCCTCGTGTTTCCTGCCTCATAGGTAACGGGTAGGCTATGGCATTATGCCTATTCCAACCATCTGCCTCTTTGACCTGAACGGAACCCTGCTCGACCTCAGCGTCCTGGACCCGCACTTTGACCGCGCATTCGGCGACTCAAGCGTCCGCGCTCTCTGGTTCCGGCAGACGTTAGAGCTTGCCCTGACCCAAACCGTGACCGGCACTTATCACCGCTTTGACCGATTGGCCGACGCGGCGCTCGACATGACTGCTGCCCGGCGCGGCGTCGCCGTGTCTGCCACCGACAAAAAGCAAATTTTGAGCGGCATGAGCGCCCTACCCGCCTACTCCGATGTCCCCGAAGCGCTGGCGCTGCTGCAAGGCGCAGGCTGCCGCCTGGCCGCGCTGACCAACTCCGCCCTGCCCGCTGCTGAAGCCCAGGTCTCTCACGCCCGCCTGTCCCCCTACTTCGAGATTGTTTTGTCCGCCGATACCGTGCAGCAACTCAAGCCCGGTCCGCGCCCGTATGCCCACGCCGCCGAAACCCTCGGCGTCCCGCCCTCCGAGATTTGCCTGTTCGCCGCCCATTCCTGGGACATTGCCGGAGCGCTTTCCGCCGGCCTCCGCGCCGCCTTCATCAAGCGTCCCGACCAGTCGCTCAGCTCCCTCGGCCCCCAGCCGGACGTTGTGGGAACAGATTTACCCGACGCCGCACGTCAGATTTTAGTCAAGTAACCTGCCTCATAGGGTGATTTGCTCCATAATCTGCCGCCCTGGGAAACGGCTTTGCGGTTCAGCCGCACCGCTGGATTGTGGAGCGCACTTTTGCCTCAGAGCAATGAGGCTATGATCTGCCTGGCGATATGTTATTTAAGTCTTCGTAGGCTCAAAAACACATGATCTTGGACTTTTCCAGCACGCTCTGAGTTCTCTGAAAGGCTTTTGTCTATGTTCACACCGAAGCTCAATGCCGCCGGGCAGTATCAGGTTTATTTCGCCGGACAGTGGCAGGACTCCAAAGCTACTGACTTTCTGCCCAACGTCGTCCCCGCGCACACGGCGCAGGTTTTGGGGCAGGTCGCCGAATGCCCTGATGCCGAGGTAAACGCTGCCGTGGAAGCTGCCGAAGCCGCGTTCCCGGTGTGGCGAGCGGTCAGCGGCAACATGAAGACCAAGATTTTTCTGCATCTGGCGCAGGTGATGTACACCCGGTTTGAAGATTTCCAGCAGACTATGAGCCGCGAGATGGGCAAAACCCTCTTTGACTGCAAGCTGGATTTGGACGAGGCCATCGGCGTCGTGGAATGTGTCGCGCCGCAGGGCCTGTCGCTCAAGGGCGAGACGTATGCCAAAAACATTGACGGCGTCGTAATGGAATCGCGCCTCGAGCCTCGCGGCGTGGCGGCGATTATCACGCCTTTCAACTTCCCTGCCGCCATTCCCATCGCGCAGATTGTGTCGGCTCTGGTGACCGGCAACACCGTGGTCTGGAAGCCCTCGCACCTCATCCCTGAGTCCTCGCAGGCCGTCGCGGCGGCACTCGACGAGTGCTTTGTCTGGGCCAAAGAGAAACTCGGTGTCACGGTCCCGTCCGGCACGTTCAGCCTCGTGAGTGGCGATGTCGGGCCGGGGCAGGCGCTCATCAAGCACCCCCTCGTCAAATGCCTGTCGTTCACCGGCAGCAAAGCCGTCGGCGACGCCGTGGATGCCACGGCCAGCGGCCTCGGCAAGCGCGTGATGAAGGAAGTCGGCGGCATCAACATCTTCTATGTCCACAAAGACGCCGACATCGCCCGCGCCGCCAAGAACTTTGTCTACGGCAAAACCATCACAGCGGGTCAGCGCTGCACGTCCATTCAGGAAGTCCTCTGCGATGCGTCCGTTTACGAAGCGTTCGTCGCCGCCGTCCTCGAAGAAACCAAAGGCATTGTCATGGGCGACGGCACTTCTGCCGAACTCGCCGCCGCCGACGCCGCGCCCGGCAGATACTCGCTCCCGCCGGTCGTCACCGACGAGCAGCAGTCGCGCATTCTCGGCCTCATCACGCAGTCCGTCAGCGGAGGCGCGAATATCCGCCATCAGGTCCCTGTCCCCGAGGCCCTGTCCACCGAAGGCTGCTACGTCCCGTTCACGCTGATTGAGAGCGTCGCCCCCGGCAATATCCTCTACACCACGGAACTCTTTGGCCCCGTCGGCGTCCTCACGAAAGTCAAAAACATCGCCGAAGCGATTACCATTATCAACGCCAAAATCGGCATCGTCGCCTGCATTGACAGCGAAAACAAAGATGCCACCGAACACTTTATTCAAAGCGTCCTCCGCACCCGCGTCGACGACGGGCGGCACGGCACCGGTGCCTTCTGGGCCACCCGCTTCGGCGGCGACCGGGGCGCAGGCAGCGGCAACCCGGCCCTCGACGAAAACATGGTCATGGGCTACGTGCTATGGAAAACCATCTACCGCGCCTACAAACCCTTCGCCGAACCCGCAGACGACGACGCAGGGATTTAATCACACAAAAGGAGCAACACTCATGCAAGTTCTCTTGGAACAATCGGAAGATCGACTGATACTTTCTATCCCGAAATCACTCGTCGAGACTTCCTCAATCACGCCTGGCTCACTTGTGGAACTCAGCCTCGTGGACGACAAAATTGTACTCGCTCCTGCCCGGCGCTCCAAGTATGATATTGATGAACTTATGGATCAAGTCACGGACGAGAACTTGCCCGAGAAAATTGATTTTGGGCTGCCCATCGGCAGAGAGCTGCTGTAAACCCAATGGCATATACTCCCAAACGCGGCGATGTGGTTGACATCGATCTCAGTCCGCAGGTAGGACATGAGCAGGCAGGCCATCGGCCTGCCCTGGTCATGTCCGCAAATAGGTACAATGGCCGGATAGGTCTTGCTGTCGTCTGCCCCATAACTAATCAAAGCAAAGGGTATCCATTTCAAGTTGAGATACCGCCGGGCATTGGTGTGACCGGAGTAGTCATGGCAGATCAGATAAAAAGCGTAGATTGGCAGGGCCGAGGCGCGACTTTCCGATGCCGAATGCCTGAGACGATTGTGGCAGAGGTGCTTGAACGGGCAGTTTCGTTGATCGAAAGAGCATAAACACATGACACAGCGTGAACAGTTGATAGCGCGGATTGAGCAGCTTAAAGCCGCCGATGGCCGCACTTGCCCAGCCGTGAGTCTGGAAGAATTCTTTGAAGGCAATGAAGAGTACGGCTCTATTGGCTGCAATCTTGATACGCCTTATGTTGAGCCGCCTCCGCCGGAGACGCAGAACTGGCTGGGGCGTCTTTTGCATCCTCAACCGTCACGTCCAACACTCCCTGAGCCGTCCGCGCCGCACCCCGGCCCGCAGGGCTTTTACCAGATACTGCGAGACATACGGGCACGCGCAAATGTTCAGGATGTTTTGGTCGAAATCTCTGACGCCGATGTAGAGATAGGACCGGACTGGCCGTTTTCGGAGTGCGTCTACATTTTGACAGAGGCCGACCGGGAGGAAGTCGCCGCGTGGATGGCTCCCCTGTTCCCGGACACTGTGGAGGAAGGCTACCAGAATGGCAAACCCGCCAATGCCCCGGAACTTTCGCCCGGCTGCCAGGTCTACGAAGTATGGTGGGATTAAAGCCAATGCGTAACTCTCAAACTGACGAAGACACTTACCCTGCGTTTGACTGGGGACCGGAAGTCGGCCAGGAAAACTTGCCGCCGCAGATTTTCTACGGCACCGGGGATGCGACCCTGCCGCTCGGCACGGGGCGCTGCATTATCGCTCACATTTGCAACGACATCGGGGCCTAGGGCAGAGGCTTTGTCGTGCCGCTCGGCAGACGCTTTCCCGAGGCGCAGGCGCAGTATCGGGCCTGGTATCACGGCAACTCGGACCCGCCGTTTGCGCTGGGGCAGGTACAATTCGTTCCAGTTCGCGCCGATGTCTGGGTGGCAAACATGATCGGCCAGGACGGCATCTACGATCAGGGGGGCACGCCGCCCATCTGCTATGAGGCGCTGCGGGAGTGTTTGGGCCGGGTCCGTGCCTTTGCCCTCTCAGAAAGAGCCAGTATCCAGATGCCCCGTTTCGGCTGCGGGCGGGCAGGCGGAGAGTGGGGCGTGACCAGCCAGCTCATCGAAGACGAGCTGGTGCAGCACGGCTGCTCTGTCACGGTTATTGATTCGCCCAAAGCACCAAGCACAGGCTGACAGCGAGCGCATGCAACCATTCGCCGGCTGCCGTGTCTCACTAGCATAGGAGGGTCAACTTCATGGCGACTGCAAACGTGCTTTACTCGGACAGCCTTGTAGAGATTACCGATGACACGCTCTGCTTTAAGGACTATTACTTCCCCGTCGGCTCCAAGTGCCTGCGGCTGGCGGACATTGAAACCATCACGGCGGAAACGCCGAACTGGCTGAACGGGCAGTTCCGCATTCAGGGCACGAGCGATCTGCGAACCTGGTTCCCGCGTGACTGGCACCGGCCCTCGCGGACAACAATTTTCATTGCCACTCTGCGCGGCACTCCGCGCCGGGTCGGCTTTACCGTGGAAAATGCGAACGGGGCGGAGAAAATCTTCCGGGAGAAAAGGCTACTGAAAGGAGACTAAATGCCATATCCAAACGATGATTACTGGAAGGCGCTGGCGGATGGGGAAGAAATACAGGTCAATGAAAAACCCTATCTCCTGAGCGTAGTTGACTGCGGCGACCTCGTGATGCCGACAGGCTTGCTGGCGATGTGCGACCCGTTTTCCGAAATGCAGGTTTCGGGAAACCCGGCTTTGCAGCTTTCGCCGGGCAAGTACCCGGTAAAAGTCACGCTCGCCGATGTCAGCGGCCTCAAAGATGGCTCACATCTGCGGGCAGCCTATGCATCGCTGGTTCTGAGCGGGCAGCCGGAAGTAACCCGCCGTCAGATGCCGCTGCTCAATATGACTTATCACGCTTTCAGCGTGGACGCGGGACTCGCCTGCTTCGTCGACGAAGGCGCGCTGGCAACTGCGATGCCGCCCGAAAAGGAATGGGAAGAGATATTTGAGGACGGCTTGGAAGCGTGCTGGATCAAACGTGTTGATGACCTCGCCCACATCCGCGCAGGGTTGGCGAACATCGTTTTGCCGCAGGCGCGGCACGGCGAGAACATAATCTTGTTTTATTCCGGGTGGGGAGACGGGTCTTACGGCGTGGTCGGCAGCTTTGATCGCCAGGACAATTTGACAGCGGTACATATCGACTTCAAAGTGGTACAGGGACCGGTTATACATACGCTGGATGACAACCCGTGGGGAAAGAAGTTCCAAGCGTTGATGGACGGGTTGAATTCGGGCAAGTGCACACAGGCGGAGTTTATGAGCAAGCACCAGGAGCTGATGGTAGAGATGCAGGCGCAGGTGGAGCAGCTTAAAGCGGCTGACAGCCGCACTCGTTGACGGGGGTACATATCAACTTCTAAAGTAGTGCGGGGACCGGAGAAAAGGTGATGACAAACAAGACTGACAATGACACTCAGATAGAAAACGACGACGATGCGCCGATTATGCACACGCTGGATAACAACCCGTGGGCGAAGAAGTTCAAGGCGATTCTGGACGGGCACGAGTCAGGCAAGTACACGCAGGCGGAGTTTGAGCGCAAGCACCGGGGGCTGATGGTGGAGCTTCAGGCGCAGGCAAATAAAGAGCGCGAGAAGGTCAAGAAGTGGGCCATCGAGTCGCATAAAGTGCGCGACGAGGCCGACTACAAGCGGCTGTGTGCGTACTACCATGATGAGTACGGCGATTCGTTTCACCATTTTTTAACGAGCATTCGGGTCAATGCCCACTTTCTTACCATGAATCCCAAGATGCTGGACGACGCCCGGCTGCTGGAACTCAAGTACGGGGGCAAGATTTTGTCGCCGGAGCAGGCAGTCGCGCTGTCGGATAAAGAGCGGGCCGAAGAGGAAGCCGCCAAAGAAGCAGAAGGGCTTCAAGACGGAACTAACGAAGCGGGCGATTCGCTGTCATAATCAATAAAGAGAAGATAACAGGCGAACGAAGGGAAACAGGAAAGATTGGCGCAGACCGAAGCGGAATTACTGGACGGGGGCGAGGAAGCGGGCCGGGGGCGCGGGGCCTCCCTGTTTACGCGGGTGCTGACACAGTACGGGCGGCGGGTGCGGCCTGCCACGCCGGTGGAGCCTGCGGAAGAGTCGCCGGCACAGACGCTCATCGACAAGGCGCGGGTGTATCATCCCAACACGGATGCGGACCTGCTGCGCCGAGCCTATGCCTACGCCGCCGAAAAGCACACCGGGCAGACCCGCCGCTCCGGCGAGCTGTACATCACGCATCCACTGGCCGTTGCTGAAATCCTGACCGAACTGGAAATGGACGACGCGACGCTTGCCGCCGGTCTGCTTCATGATGTGGTGGAAGACTGCGGTATCTCCCGCGATGAGCTGGCAAAAGAGTTCGGCGACGAGATTGCCGATCTCGTGGACGGCGTCACGAAGCTGAAGCTGGCAGACTTTGAGGCCCGCAATGAGGCTGAGCCGGGGGCGCGGCTGGACGCCCCGCCCACCGAGGCCGTGCCCGAGGCCGAGGAAGTGATTGCCCGCAAGAAGCGGCACGGCGAAACCAGCAAAAGCGCCGCCAACCTGCGGAAAATCCTGCTGGCGATGGCGAAAGACCTGCGCGTTATGGTCATCAAGCTGGCCGACCGCCTCCACAATATGCGGACGCTGTCGGCCATGCCCGCGCATCGGCAGCCCAAAGTCGCGCAGGAGACTCTGCAAATCTTCGCCCCGCTCGCGCACCGCCTCGGCATCTGGCAGGTCAAGTGGCAGCTTGAAGACCTGGGGTTCAAATATACTCATCCCGACGCTTACAACGACCTCAAGCAAAAGCTGGACAAGACGCGGGCGCAGCGCGAAATAGACATTGAAACGGCAACCAATGTCCTGAAAACGCGGCTGGCCGAGGAAGGCATTCAGGCCGAGTTTCAGGGCCGCCCCAAGCATCTTTACTCTATCTACAACAAGATGAAGTCGCAGGGTTTGGAAATCGAAGAGATTTATGATCTCGTTGCCCTGCGCGTCATCGTACCGACCGTGGCCGACTGCTACCATACGCTTGGCATTGTGCATCAGGTCTGGATGCCCCTGCCGGGGCGCTTTGATGACTATATTGCCAAAACGAAGTCCAATGGCTACCAATCCCTGCATACCAAAGTGATTGGTCCTACGGGGGAGCCGCTGGAAATTCAAATCCGCACCACTGAAATGCACCGGACGGCGGACTTCGGCATCGCCGCGCACTGGCAGTATAAAGAGGGTGGGGCGACCGGCAAAAAGCGGGCGGCGGGCGACAAGGGCTTCGACAAAAAGATGACCCTGCTGCGCCAGCAGCTTTTTGACTGGCAGTCCGATTCCAAAGAACCCGGCGAGTTCCTGCGAAGCGTCGTCGGCGACCTCTTCACCGACCAAGTCTTTGTGTTCACGCCCAAAGGTGATGTTCTCGACTTCCCTCTCGGCGCAACCCCCGTAGACGCCGCTTATCGGATTCACTCCGATTTGGGCCAGCACTGTGCCGGGGCCAAAGTCAACGGCAAAATTGTCCCGCTCACCTACCGGTTCAAGAACGGTGATATTGTCGAGATTTTGAGCCGCACCAGTGCCAGTCCCTCGCTGGACTGGCTGGCGTCGGCCAAAACCAGCCATGCTCGCACCAAGATCAAAGCCTACTTCCGCAAGCTGCGCTACACCGCGAATGTCACCCGTGGCCGCGAGCTGCTGCAAAAAGAGCTGGAGCGTCTGCATCTGGACTGGCGCTTGCTTTTGGCCCCGGAAACGCTGGCAAAGATCACCGACGGCATGAACCACCACAGCCCCGATGACCTCCTGGCCGCCATTGGCTACGGTGATGCCGCCGTCGGCTCGGTCGTCACCCGCCTGCGCGGGCTGACTGCCGAAGCGCCGCACGAAGAGACGCGCTCGTTTGACCGCACTCTGGGCAAGCCCGTCAACTCCGGCAAGCTGCAAGTTGGGGGCGACCTGGAAGACGTGGCGATTGTCCGCGCCAAGTGCTGCCAGCCCGTGCCCGGTGACGACGTGGCCGGGTATATGACTCGCGGCAAAGGGATTGCCCTGCACCGCCACGGCTGCGCGAATGTCGCCCACTACCAGCAAACCGAGCCGGAGCGGCTAATTGAAATCGACTGGCAGCCCTCGGACCCCACCCAGCGTTACTCGACCGACATTAAAATTGAGCTGGTGGACCGCTTGGGCCTGCTGGAAGACATCGGCAAGCTGTTTTCCGAGGCCAAAACGTTCATTCAGGCCATCCGCACCCGTTCACACCCGGACCACACCGCCGTTATGCAGATTTCGTTTGACGCCATCAACACCGACCACATCCAGTCCATGATTGTCCGCTTGCAGCGCCTCACCGACGTCATGGATATTCACCGCTTAGGCGCAAACGAAGACCCGGTGGATTAACTCTATGGATTTACTAGATAACGCCCTGCTGAGTGAAATCGTCCGCCGGATTGTCCACGAGGCGCACCCGGAGCGCGTCATCTTGTTTGGCAGCCGCGCCCGTGGCGATTATCGGCAGGAAAGCGATATTGATTTGCTCGTCGTGGCCGAAGATGCACGGCCACGGGCGCTGCGTGCCTCTGCCCTGTATGGCGCGTTGAGCGACATTCTCATTCCAATGGACATTCTGGTTTACCGTCCCGAAGAGATTGAAGAATGGAAAAACGTGCCGCAGGCATTCGTGACCACTGCCATTCGGGAGGGCAGCGTGCTTTATGAAAACCACGGCTGATCTCGTCAAGAGCTGGATACGAAAAGCCGACAGTGACCTTGCCAATGCGGCTTTGTGCATTGCGTCCGGCACGTCGCTCGACACTGCCTGTTTCCACACGCAGCAGGCGTCAGAGAAGTTGATCAAGGCATACTTGATTGCTTTCAGCCTGCCGGTGCCTTTGATTCATAATTTGGAAAAGCTGATTGACCACTGTGAACAACAGGACGCTGCTTTCTCAGGGATAAAGACGCTGGGAACGGCGCTCACCCCGTATGCCGTTCAGCTCCGCTACGATGAAGACTTTTGGCCGACGGCGGGCGAAGCCTTGGCGGCCCTGCAAGCCGCTAAGGCAATTCGGGCATTCATTGTCCCGCGCCTTCCTGCCGCAATGCAGCCTCATACATAAATATATGAACCTTAAACTCCTTGCGCTGGCCTGCATTGCCGCAGTCAGCGTCTTTGTTATCTCCTCTGCCGCAGCCCCCGCGTCGGCGGCTCCCATTCTGGACAAGCAAAAGCAGCTTGACCGCTTCCACTTTTGGGACAACAAAGACTGGGGCTGGTACAAGGCCAATATCCCGTTCTTTGAGTCGCCTGACCCCGCCATTGACGAGACGTATTACTACCGCTGGGAGCTGCTGACCAAGCACCTGACCTACGGCTCGCCGGAAAGCGGCTACAGCTTCTCCGAGTTTGTCAACCGGCCCGGCTGGTCGGGGGCTTACGGGGCCATTTCCTGCCCGCTGGGGCATCAGCTTTATGAAGCCCGCTGGCTGCGGGACCGCAGCATCCCCGAAGACTTTGCCCGCTACTGGTTCGGCACGCCCGGCGCACAGCCGCGCTCGTATTCCAACTGGTACGGCGATGCCGTCTGGGCCAGCTATCTGGTGACGGGCGACAAACCTTTCATGGTCGGCCTGCTGCCAAGCATGGAGGCGCAGTATTCCGGGTGGCTGGCCGAACACTGGGACCCGGAAAAGCAGATGTTCTTCTGGAGCGGGATGCACGACGGCATGGAGTTCAACATTGAAAGCCGCCAGACTTCTGATGAGTTCGCCGGAGCGGACAACTTCCGCCCGACCCTGAACAGCTATGTGTTCGCTGATCTGATGGCGATGGCGAAGACGGCCCGGCTGGCCGGAGACCCGGCCAAAGCGGCTCAGTATCAGGCCAAAGCGGATGCGCTCAAAGCCCGTGTGCAGTCGCAGCTCTGGGACCCGAAGCGTCAGTTCTTCTCATCCATGTTCGCTCACGATGAGACAAAAGACGGCGCGACGATTAAAGCGGGCACGCTGGTTTACGACGACGGTAAATACAAAGGCGACCCGCACGGGCGGCAGCTCACGGGGTTTGTGCCTTGGGAGTTCAACCTGCCCGACAAGAATAAAGGCTACGAAGTCGCCTGGAAGATGGTTGCTGACCCGAACGTGTTTTTGGCCCCCTACGGCCTTTATTTCACTGAAAAGAACGACCCGCAATTCAAAGTGGCGCAAACAAGCTGCGTTTGGAGCGGCAACAACTGGGCCTTTGCCGACTCGCAGACCCTGACTGCGATGGCGAACGTGCTGAATAATTACCCGCAGAACGTCGTCACTAAAGCCGATTACTTCAAAGTGCTGCATTCGTATACGGTCTGCCAGCGCAAGGACGGCAAGCCCTATGACGCCGAAACCTCCGACCCGGACACCGGGCGCTGGACGCAGGATGTGCCCAATTCCAGCGATCATTACTTCCATTCATCGTATGTGGATTTGGTGATTACGGGGCTTGCCGGGCTGCGCCCCCGTGCCGACAACATCGTTGAAATCAACCCGCTGGCCCCAGACACCTGGGCCTATTTCGCGCTGGATGATGTGGCCTATCACGGCCACAACCTCAGCATTGTCTGGGACCGCACCGGGCGGAAGTATGGCCGGGGCAAAGGGCTGACACTCTGGGCGGATGGCAAGAAGCTTGCTTCGTCGCTGGCCCTGGGCCGCCTGACAGCCGCCCTGCCGACGACCGCTCGCGCTGCCGGATATAGCAAGAGACCCACGGTTAATTTCGCGGTCAACAACAGTGGCACGTACTTTCCGCGTGTCCGCGCTTCCTACACCGCCCCCGGCACGTCGCTGGGAAACATCAGCGACGGCACCTATTTCTACCATGCCGTCCGGCCTGTCAACCGTTGGACGACGGAGGGAGCGGCTTCGGGGCCGCAGTGGATCATGGTAGATTTTGGCATCGCCCGGCCCGTCGAACAGGTCAAGCTGTACCTGCTCGGCGACGGTCCGAACAGCCCTGTCCGCGCTCCAAAGTCGCTGGCGCTGGACTACTGGGATGGCACGGCCTGGAAGCCTGTGCCCGGCCAGAAAATGCCCGCCGTAGTGGAAGGCCACCGGCCCACCATGATCGCTTTCCCCGCCCTGCCCGTGTCGCGCCTGCGTGTCACCCTGACCCCGCAGCCCGGCGCGGCGGTGGGCATGACCGAACTGGAAGCTTGGGGCAAGGCCACTCTCCCCCTGCCTGTGCCGCCGACCCCGGCGGGCAACCTGGCCCTCGGAGCAAAAGCCAGCGCGTCTTATACCAGCCCCTATGACAAGGTGGAGGAAATCAACGACGGCATCGCAGCGATGGAGGGTGGCCGCAACCGCTGGACGGCGTACCAGTCGCCGAACCCGACTGACTGGGTGCAGCTTGACTTCGGCAAAGTCGTCACCGTGGGCCGTATGGACTTTTCGCTGTGGACCGACGGCGGCGGGGTGCGCGTGCCGAAAAGCTTCACGGTGCAGTACTGGGACAGCGCGGCCTGGCAGCCGGTCACGGAAACCGGGCGGGACCCGACGGACCCAACGGCGCTGGTCCCGAATGAAGTCACAATCAAGCCGGTGCAAACGCAAAAACTGCGTGTCACGTTTACCCATAATCTGCCTGGCTATTCCGGCGTCACCGAATGGTCGGTGTGGCCGCAGTGAGCCAAACCTGAGCCGGTAGACGGGGCGTTTACCGCCCCGGCTCCTCTGGCCCCCCCGTCATCCTCTCTTCCCCTCTCGCAAAAACTATTTTCGGAAAACACTTGACAAGAACGCAGTTGTTCCCTATAATGATTTTACGTTCAGGTGAAGCGTTTCACCAAAGCAGACTAACCTATGCGGACCCGTACACTTAAAGATGTCGCCGAAGCCGCCGGGGCAAGCGCCGCGACCGTCTCGTATGTGCTGAACAACAGCCCGAAGGCCATCAGCCCGCAAACGCGGGCGCGAGTGCTTCAGGCGGCGCGGGACCTCGGCTACCAGCCTAATCTCGCCGCCCGCACCCTGGCGGCCCGGCACAGCCACACGGTGGCGCTATGGATTGCCAATGCCCACGCGCCGTTTTTCGCGCAGGTCATTCGGGCGTTTCAGCCGCAGGCGCGGGCGGGCGGCTATGAGCTGATTATCCGGGAAATGGCGGGCGACCCCGGCGAGATGCGAAGCGGGCTGTCTGGCTGGCCCGTGGACGGCATTCTGGCGTTCCAGGGCGCGGCCTATGTCCATGCGTTTCTGGAAGCCAACCCATCGCCGACGGTGCCCTTTGTCAGCCTCGGCGCGTATCACGAGGACTGCTCGGATTTTGTGGCGATTGACCTGTACGCCGGAGCGCGGGACGCCGTGCGTCACCTGCTGATGCGGGGGCGGCGGGTGGCTTTCCTGCTGCCGGAGGGCAGCACGGTTCCGGGCGAAGCGCGGCACGCGGCGTACCACGCTGTCATGGACGAGGCGGGTCTGCCGCCGGAAGTGATTGCCGTGCCCACCAAGCAGCGGGCGGATGTCCGGCAGGCGCTCAAAGCCTATCTCGGGCGGCATGGCTGCCCGGACGGGCTGTTCTGCTACAACGACGACATGGCGCTCGGGGCCTATCGCGGCCTGTGCGACCTGGGCCTGCGCGTCCCGGAGCAAGTCGCCCTCGTCGGCTGCGACGGCATTGAAGACACCGAATATCTGGAGCGGCCCCTCAGCACCATTGTTCAGCCTGTCGAAGAGATGTGCCGACTGGGGTGGCAGTTTTTGGAAAACCGAATGCGCGACCCGGCCCTGCGGGCACAGCGCGTCACCGTGACACCCGCGCTGGTGGTGCGCGATTCGTCTTAACTGGAACTTAACGCAACTGTCTCATACGAAAGGATACGACTGTTATGTCCCTCTCAACCCGAAGCCGCAAAGGCTTCACGCTGATCGAACTGCTCGTCGTCATTGCCATCATCGCCATTCTCGCGGCTATTCTCTTCCCCGTTTTTCAGAAGGTCCGCGAGAACGCCCGCCGCGCTTCCTGCCAATCCAACGAAAAACAGCTTGGGCTTGCTTTTATCCAATACTCGCAGGATGCCGATGAGCAATACCCGGCGGGTGTTACCCCCCTGGGATACGGAGTAGGGTGGGGCGGACAGATTTATCCCTACGTCAAAAGCACCGGGGTCTACAAATGCCCCGATGACAGCACCACTTCCCAAGCGGGTAATCGAGGCACGACACTCTATCCGGTGTCCTACTTCTACAATGGTGCCGTTCCTTATTACACAAAGGGTGCATTGTCCCAGATGAACGCTCCGGCGAGTACAATTTTGCTCAGCGAGGCGGTTGGCAACGTCGGTGACATCGTGGATCAGGATGAGGGCTATGCCGCTCCCACCAGCAACACCACGTTTTCCGGCGCAGCCACAGGACTTGGCCCCATTGCTGGTGTTGACGGTACGAATACCTTGACAGCCTTTCATGCCACCGGCTACCAGAACGGGATTGTGCTGCCGCTTGATCAGAGATACTACAACTATAAGCCGTTGGGGCGTCACACCGACAACTCCGATTATCTGATGGCCGATGGTCACGTCAAATGGCTGCGTGCCATGAGTGTGTCTCCCGGCAACATTCCGCCAAACGCCACTGACAACCAGACGACCGGCAGCCCCTCGGGGGGAGCTAACTGTGCTGGGACGGCTGGCAAGTTCGCAGACAATGTGACAACGCCCGTCGCCACTTATAGCCCGCGCTGAGGACTCAACGAACAGCTTTGGGGAGCAGGAGCCGCCCCGGCTCCTGCTCTTTGTTTTTGATTAAGTGAAGCGCTTAACTTGATAGGAGATAGCAATTTGACCATAACAAACCGCCTCTGGCGCGGCGCGGCTCGTCTGGGAACGGGCCTGCTGCTGACGACGCTTCCCACCTGCGCCCAGCCGCATTCCACCGTCAAAGCGGTGGCCCCGACTTCTACCGTCAAAGCTGCCGCTCCGGCTCCGGCTGGCCCGATGCTACCGACGACGTTCCGCCCGCCCGCCGTGCCGCTGGTGACGTTTAACCCCTACCTGAGCATCTGGTCTGAGGCGGACCGGCTCACCGATGATGTGACGCGGCACTGGACGCAGTCGCCGAACCCGCTGACCAGTCTCATCCGCATTGACGGCAAGACGTACCGGCTCATGGGCGACTCGCCCCGGCAGCTTCCCGCGTTTCCGCAGACCGGCGTGCGGGTTACACCGACACGCAGCATTTGTGACTTTGAGGACACCGGGGTTCATGTCACGCTGACGTTTATGACCACGGCCCTGCCCGATGATCTGGATGCCCTGTCCCGGCCCCTGACCTATCTGACATGGAGCGTGCGGAGCGTCGACGGGCAGGCGCACAACGTCTCGCTGTACGATGCCACCAGCTCCCTGCTGACGGTCAATGAACCCACTGAGGCGGTGATGGCTTCCCGGTCGGTGATGGGGCCGCTGACGGCCCTGCGGGCCGGGGCGGATCACCAGACCCTCCTGCGGCCCGCCGGGGACGGGGTACGGATCAACTGGGGCTATGTCTATGCCGCCGCCCCGAGCGCCCAATCTGTATCGGCCATTGGCGGCGCGGACTCCCTCGCTGCCGGGTTCGCGCTGACCGGCACGCTGCCGACCGCCGATGACGCCGCCCTGCCGCGCCCGGCCAATCAGAACACGCCGACGCTGGCGTTTGCCTTTGCGCTGGGGTCGGTTACGGCGGCCCCGGTCACGCGCCGCATGATGGTGGCCTACGACGAACTCTATTCCGTGGAGCTGGCCGGAAAGAAGCTGCGGCCCTACTGGCGGCGCGACGGGGGGACGCCGGAAACCCTGCTGCCCACCGCTGACCGCGACTACGACCGGCTCGAAAAACGCTGCGAAGACTTTGACATGCGGCTGACGGCGGACCTGACGGGGCTTGGCGGGGCAAAGTACGCGCAGATTTGCGCCCTGGCCTACCGGCAGTCGCTGGCGGCCACGGGGCTGACCGTGGATGCCAACAAGCATCTGCTGGCGTTCACCAAAGAAAACCACAGCAACGGCGACATTGCGACGGTGGATGTGTTTTTCCCAACTTCGCCTATCTGGCTGCTTCTCAGCCCGACGCTGGCAAAAGCCATGGCTGTTCCAGCCCTCGCCTACTCTGCCTCGCCGCAGTGGAAGTTCCCCAATGCGCCGCATGACCTGGGTGTCTACCCGATTGCCAGCGCCTCCGGGGATGCCGGGGAAGCCATGCCCGTCGAAGAGTCCGGTGATATGCTTCTGCTCTGCGACGCCATTGCCCACGCCGACGGCAACGCCGACTTCGTGAAGCCGTACTGGCCCGTGCTGACCAAGTGGGCCGAGTATCTGGTGCAGTATGGCCTGGACCCCGAGAACCAGCTTTGCACCGACGACTTCATGGGCCATCTCGCGCACAACGCCAATCTGTCGGTCAAAGCCATTCTGGCGCTCGGCGCTTACGGCGACCTGTGCAAAATGCGCGGCGACAAAGCCGGGGCCAAAAAATATACCGATCTGGCCCATGTTGACGCGAAGCACTGGATCAAAGTCGCCGACGGCGGGAACGCCTCCCTGCTGGCCTTCGACAAGCCGGGGACATGGAGCCAGAAGTACAACATGGTCTGGGACAAAGTCCTGCGCCTGAACATCTTCCCGCCATCTATCGCGCAGAAGGAGATCGCGTTCTACAAGACGCAGCTCAACACTTACGGCGTCCCGCTGGACTCGCGCACCCGTCTGGGAGACGTAGACCACTCATTCTTCAGTGCCTCGATGGCGGACAACCAGACTGATTTCGAGGCGCTGACATCCCCGCTCTATGATTACCAGAACCAGACTACTTCGCGGCTGCCCTTTGTCGATATCTATCAGACGGATATGCTGGACAGCGATGGTTTCCGCGCCCGCTCGGTCGTGGGCGGCGTCTTTATCCGGGCGCTCACTGACCCGGTCCTGTGGAAGAAATGGGCGAGCGCCGACCCCGTCCGCGTCAGCAGCGGGTGGGCACCCCTGCCCAAGCCGCCAGTGGTGGTAACTCTGCTGCCCGGTGCCGACACCAAGCCAACGGTCTGGTCCTACACCACGCAGAAGCCTGCCGACGACTGGACGCAGACGGGCTTTGATGCGTCCGCCTGGAAGAGCGGCCCCAGCGGCTTCGGCACGGCGGGTACGCCCGCTCTGGTGGTCGGAACCGTCTGGGACACGCCGGACATCTGGCTGCGCCGCACGGTGACGCTGCCGAACATCCCGCTGAAAAACGCCGCGTTCCGCGTCCTGCACGATGAAGACGTACAAGTCTATGTCAACGGCACGCTGGCAGCCAGTGAAAGCAGCTACAACAGCATCTACGCCCTGCTGCCCGTCACGCCTGCTGCACTGGCGCTCCTGAAGCCGGGCGCGACCGTGACGCTCGCCGTTCACTGCCACCAGACCACCGGCGGGCAGAGCGTGGACGTTGGACTGGTGAATGTCACCGACCGATAAGCCGCGCAAACACAAAAAAGCCCCCCGCTCTCAGGAGCGGGGGGCTTTTGTTCTTACTTCTTCTTCTTCAAAATCGGCAGGCCGGTCAGTGAGTTTTCCGAAACCTCGTAGCCTTCCGGCAATGCGTCCAGGGAGCCGTCTTTTACTTCTTTGGAAAAGAAATACAGCGTCGTCTTGCCGTTGGCGGCGGCTCGCCCGTGCAGGTAGTACTCGGTCCCGTTCTTGTTGCTCTTTACGCTATAGGCCATGTGTGTGTCCTCTCCCGGTTGGGTGTGTTTGTGTTGACGCTTTTACGAGCGTCTTCTGGGACGCAATTCGGCACGGTATGGCCGTTTTCCTTCTTAGGAGGCAAAATATTTTCTAATTTTACCAGGCAGACTTTGTGCCAGCCATCAGCTTCTTCCACGGGAGGCGGTCCAGCACGGCATCAAAACGCAAATCCCCGCCAATCAGCCGCCCGGCCAGGTGCGTGCCGCGTGGGTGCTTGACCCCCATCGTGTAGCAGACACGCGGGAACTGATAGAAGAACTTGGCGATTTTAAGAGCGGCATCATGGCTCGCACCAATGTCCGCCCGCAGCGTCTCGGTCCATAGCGCCGCCCGGCCCGCCGCCACCGTCTGCCCCGCCAGTACGCCCGAGCGGCAGGCATACGAAATGCCGTCGCCGAATAGCGGGTTGACCAGCCCCGCTGCATCGCCTGCCAGCAGAACCCGCCCGCCCCAGGCATCCACCGGCTCCGCGCCGCCCCAGAGGGGCAGTGGGTGACCGTGAAACTCAATCTCCTCGCGCCGCACCGGCACGCCCAGCGCCTCCAAATAGCCGACAATCCAGCGCGATAGCTCTTCCTTGCTCGCCTCGCCCTTACCTTCCGCCGACCGCCGCCCGAAAGTCCCCGCGCCGACCGACAGATGCCCGGCCTTCGGAAACACCCAGGCATAGCCCGATTTGACGGCGTATTCCAGATGACCAATTTCAGGCCGCAGCGTCTCGTGCCCCTGCCCCCACTCGTGCGGGATTTCCGCTTCCAGCGCGATTGCCAGCAGCCGCTTCTTTCGCAGGTCGGCCATGCGGGCCACTACGCCGTTTGCCCCGTCCGCCCCGATGACGTGCGAGGCCGTGTAGACTTCTCCGTCCGCCGTCGTCACCCGCACCCGCGTCTCGCCGTCCGGCTCCACGACTTTGACCGTGACCCCGTCGCGCACGTCGCATCCTGCCGCCGCTGCCCGCTCGGTGAGGGCATTGTCAAAGACCGAACGCTGCACCATCCACAGGCTCACCGAAGGCGCGTCCGGGTCCGGGTTCAGCGGTGCAAGGTGCGCGTCCCCAAAGTCCCACGTATGCCGCAGATGCGTCACCGTCGCCTCCACAAACGCCTCCGGGACCAGCTTGGGCAGGTCGCCGCCGACCGACACCGGCACGCCGCCGCCGCAGGTTTTATAGCGCGGCAGGGTTCGCTTCTCCAAAATCAGCGTCTTTAGTCCCGCCGCCGTCGTCTCATAGCCCGCACACGCCCCCGCCGGTCCCGCCCCGCAGATAATCACATCGTACACAGTGTTCATGCCAAAATTATACCCGCAGATTTGACAGGGCCGCACATGCCTTCGACCCCTCGGGCTGAAAAAGCCAAGCGCAATTAATATGCTCCGCTATGTCTCCGGCATCCCGACGCAGTCTATGATCGGCAGAGACGGCAAAAACGCCCGTCGCACTTTGGGACAAGCGCGGCGGGCGTTTTTGCCTTCATTATTCCCGGTCGTGCAGAGCAAACAAAATCTCCCGCAGGGAGGGGCGGGTCCAGCGGACCCGGTGCTGCCGGGCCATCTGCTCCGCCCAGCCGGTCACGGCGATGTCGTCGGTTTCGGCGTCGGCGTTCAGCGCCTTTGCCACGGCGCTGCGGCTGACGACCGCCTCCCGCCCGCGTGCGAGGGATTGCAGGATGTGCGCTTCGATGCCCGGCAGGGTGGGGGCGGACCAATGGTCGAGGGACAGGCGGGCGAATTTGCCGCGCTGCTCAATGTTCGTTTCTCTCATGCAAGTAGAATTACCCCGCCGCTCCCGCAAGGCAAACCTAAAAGCAAACCTAAACAAATTTCAGGTCCTCGTAGCGTTTGCCCAGAACTGCCTCGCTGTTGGTTCCCAGCCAGCGGTCCAGCACGGTGGCATAGACAGCGCGGAAGTCTGTGGTGTATTTCAAATCCCCGTTGTCCAGATTGGTCAGGCTCGGGTACGCCCCGTACAGGCCGCCCTTGACGGATTTGCCCAGCAGGAACATCTCGGAGGCCGTGCCGTGGTCCGTACCGCCGTTGGCGTTCTCATGCACCCGCCGCCCGAACTCGGAGAAGGCCAGCGTCAGCACGTCGCCGCCCTTGCCCATGCCGTCCAGATCGCTCTGGAACGCCGCCAGCGTGTCGGAAACATCTTTCCACAGAACGCCGTGGCGACGAATCTGCCCGGCATGGGTGTCAAAGCCGCCTACGGTGATATAATAGACCCGCGTGCCTAAATCGGCGGCGATGAGCTGCGCGATTTCCTGCATCCCCTTCCCGAAGCCGCCTTTGGGATAGGCCACCGTGGAATGATACTGCTTGATGCCCTGGCTGATTTTATCCGCGCTGCTGTAGGTTTCCGCCGCCGTCTGCTGGAAAAACTTGCCGTAAGGCGTCTGCGAATCGCTCATCTGAATGCGCTTCAACGCCTCGGCGTGGGCGTCGCCGACGGCCCCGCGTGGGAACACGGCCCCGAAATTTGCCAGGCCGCTGATGCTCGGCACGGCGGCGTGGGCATTGGTGAATGCGACGCTTGCCTCAGTGCCGATGTTGATGCCCGTCAGCGGCGAGGTGCGGCCCGATTGAATGGCATCCAGGTAGCGCCCGACCCAGCCTTCCGCTGCAGGCCGGTCCGGCTCCGCCGTCTGCCAGATTTCCATCGACCGGAAATGGCTGCGGTTCGGGTTCGGGTAGCCGACCCCCTGCACAATCGCCAGATGCCCGGCATCATACAGCGCCTTCATACCGGTCATCGCCGGGGCCAGCCCGATGCTGCCCGTCAGGTGCAGAATGTCTTTGTCTGAATGGCCGATGGTGGGCCGCGCCGTGTGGTAGGCCGCATCGGCATAGGGAACCACCGTGTTCAGGCCGTCGTTGCCGCCGGTGAGCTGAATCACAACCAGCGAGCGCCCCGCCGTCTTGCCGCTCGTGGTCAGGGCGTTGTCGGTGACGGAGTCGGCCCAGACCATTTTCGCCAGCCAGGGCGGCACGGCCAGTCCGACGGCCACGGTGGTAGCACTTTTTTTGATAAAATCTCGACGTGTGACGGACATAATTTTTGTCTTTCGTAACGAGAGAGGAAGGAGGCCCCCTAGCCCCCAATTCTGGGGGAACCGGATAATGAGGAACAGGACGGGCCATTTCCTAACTGTCTGGCTCCCCAGAATTGGGGCGGGGGGGCCTCAGCAAACTTGATACTCGGGCGTCGCCATCAGCAGGGGGAGCACGCCGCGCAGGCGGTCTTCCAAGAGGCCGGGGCCGTTGACATAGTCCACCAGCGTCTGCCGCGTCGCCGGGGACAGCGGCAGGGGGCCGAGCCGGTACGCCAGCAGGTCCACGAACGCTTCCGGGGTCAGATTGTTCTGCCGCAGGTAGCCCGTCAGCCGGGGCGGCTCCCCGCCCAGCAGGTAGCGCGAGCGCGACACTTGATCGGCAAACGCCACGCGGGCGAGCAGAGTGGACGTGTTGATCCACGCTTCGCCGCCGTCCCAGCCCTTGACCGTGGGCGGCGCGAACAACTCCTGCCCCATGGAGCGCATCGCCGTCGGCAGGCCCGCGAGAACGCCAATGCGCCGCCCGATGGCCCGGCGTTTACCTGCAAGCGGAGTCAAGACAGGCGGCGCGGCAGGGTTCGCGGCCATGTCGTTGGCCGGGGTGATCTCGGCGGCGGGAAGCTCCAGCGCCTTCGCCATGCCCAGCATTCGCACCGTGCCGGTCACATACAGCGCGGGGGATTTGATCACGGCAAACCGCGCTTTGGGCGAATAAAACGCCTCCGAGTGCAGAATGCGGCTCATCACGGCCCGAATATCGTAGCCGCTGGCGTAGTAGGTTTGGATGAGCGCGTCCAGCACAGCAGGTTCGGGGTTGGGGTAGCCAAACTGCGTGAAAAGCTGTGTACACAGCCGCCGGGCGGTGGCGGGGTGGGCAACCAGCATCTCCACGATGTCGTCGCCGTTCCAGTTGCCGGTCTTGCCCATGAACGTCTTCAGTGTGTTGTCATGCTGTGCGGGGTTGAAGCGGAAGTCGTCGCGGCGCAGGTTCCAGCCGGAGAATGCCCGTGCGGCGGCTTTGACATCGTCTTCAGTGTAGCTGCCGATGCCGCAGGTGAACAGCTCCATCAGCTCCCGGCCATAGTTTTCGTTGGGATGGTCTTTGTAGTTCTGGTTGCCGTTGAGGTAGCGCAGCATCTCCGGGTCCTGCGAGACGGCCAGTGTCAGCGTCCGAAAGTTTCCCAGGGCGTGTCTGCGAAACAGTTGATTTTGCCGCCGCAGCAGATCGCCCCGTGCATTGCCGTCTTTGGAGGTGAAGTGCCCATGCCAGAACAGGGTCATCCGCTCTTCCAGCGGGCGCGGCGAGGCGACCATCCGGTGCGCCCACCACATCCGCACGGCCTGCATGGGCAGCCCGCCGTTTTTCGGCTCCGGCAGCAGGGACGCAAGGCTGTCAATAAACGCGCTGTCATTGAGCGTGTCCGGCGTCCGCTCCGGGTGCAGGAGCGAGTCTGTTGTGGCCGCCAGCCCTGCCGCCGCCGCCGCTTTTACGGTTTCGGGGTCCGCGCCAAACCCGGCCCGCCGCAGCAGATGCGCGGTGTCTGTGTACGTTTGGTCCATCATAGTGGGAAAGACGCAGGCGAGATGGGAAAGGTTCAAATCTAAAAAAAGCCGGGGCGATTTCTCGCCCCGGCTCAGCTATTTCCTTTACGCTTCTACCTGCGCCTTACGAGCGCGGTGTGGAGCGAGATTTTGTTTTTTTGGCTGGCAGTGTCGCCTCCAGGGATTTCAGGTCAGTCAGCTTGTCCAGCTCAAAGTGAAAATCAATCACTTCGCCAATTTCAATGCCGCCCTGCGTAGCGAACTGTTCTTGTTCCGTGTGCGACAGCTCCAGCGGCTTGTCTTTCAGGATGCCGTCTTCCCACTCTTCCTGCTTGACAAACTGCTCGCCCAGCTTCTTGCAGTGAGAGCAGCGGAACTTGACATACACAAAACTCGGGCCGAACAGACGCAGGTAGTATCCGTGCTGCACTACGTCTTTGGCGATAACGCGCTGACCGCAGTTGCACTTGATCGATGTCCGCATATTGCTCATAAGTTTTCCCTCCGATATGTGAGCGGTGCGCTCCGACCCTGACGCAGACAAGTAAGATGAGAGCTTCAAAAACGTAACGGGTACGGAGCGTTTCAGACAGTGCTATTATATCATATTATGGCACGTTCCGGGCTTCCCTGTAACTTTTTATTGGTCTTTTGGTATTCCACGCTCCGTCTGCCGGGCCAGCTCTTTTCGCAGGCGCAGCAGAGCCACATCTTTGCCTTTGGCTTCCAGCATGATATCAAAGGGGCGTAAATTACCCGCACCGACGCTTTCCCAGAACAGCACAAACTCCATCGGGTTGATAAAGTCCGCGTGCGCTTTTAGCCGGGGCGTGTGCAGCCTGCTGACGGTCCGTTCCCGGCCTGTGTCGCCCTTTTCTTTGGTGACACTCGTTTCGAAATCCGTGGACGGCGACGAATAGTGGATTTTCGGCGTCACTTCGGCAGGCCAGGTGTCCAGTGCCCGCCGCAGGGCGTCCGCCATTGGCAGAGCCTCCGGGTTCAGGCAGAAGTGATGCAGGTTGTCAAAGACCACCGGGCAGCCGGTCTCGTCGTGGATACGCAGCACCTCCGACGCGCTAAACGAGACATCGTCGTTTTCAACCACCAGACGGCGCTTCGTCTCTTCGGGCAGCTCTTTGTAGCGCCGGATGAACCGTGTCAGGCTTTCTTCCCGCTCCCCATAAACCCCGCCCACATGAGTCACGACCACCGCCTCCTGCCCGCAGCCCAGGGCATCCAAAATCCGCGCCTGCGCGTTCAAATCGGTGATGCTTTTGGCGGCCACATCCGCGTCGCGGGCGTTCAGCAGGATATACTGCGAGGGGTGCAGGCTGAGGCGAATATCATACTCCCGCGCCAGCGCCCCGAGGTCGGCGAGTTCATCCTTCGCTTCTTCCAGTTGACTGTGAAACTGCGGCAGGTCCGGGTGTGTCAAATAAGGGGCGAAGTCCGACGACATCCGGTACATCTGAATGCCCGTCTTATGCAGATAGTGGAACACCTGCCGCACATACTCCACCGACTGCCGGACGTGCGGCCCGCTCTGCCACTTCCGCGCATCATTGGACGGCATCCCCGCCTCTGCCTCAATCGTCGCCAGGTTGCCCTTGTGTCCGATGACCTTCACTGCAAATCCAAACCGCATTCAGAAACACTCTCTTTCTGATGTGCTTATACCCAAACCGGCGGCGCGTGGTGCAATGGTACTGACAAAGCAATGTGAAGCGGGGTAAATATGGCCTAACCTGCACTTACGCAAGAGATATAATGCCTATTCCTGAAAAGTGAAAGAAGTGGCACTTGAGGGGTCTCGAACCTCCCCGCACTTCTTTAAAAGCCGCATGGATCGACGAGATCGAGACCCAATTCGGTCTGCCACAACAGCAAAAGAGGCGCGGCGAAAGCCGCGCCTCTTTTGCCGTGTCTACCGGGCCATTCGCTGTGTCAATCGCCATTGCCGCTCAATACTTGACGTAAGCTGCACTCGGCTTTTTTTGCTGTCACGAAGCTGCCGGGTGAGCTGCCGGTGCGCTCCGCAGGCGACCCGCACCTGCTCAACATCGGCAGCTTTCACATACACCTTTCGAACCTGTGTGCCCTGCCGCCAGATGCGGTAGTAGTAGGGGCCGTGAAGCTGCCCCTCCCGGCAGCGGCAGCCGAGCTTGCCGCACCGGATATATTGTTCACACACTTCGCCTTCGAGGGGCTGCCACTGCTGCGGCTGTTCCGAAGCGGCTTCCATTTACCTGTTCCATTCTAATTGATCCATTTTTTCTTGTAACACAAATGTTACAAAATCGTGCCCGCGTTACACTGCGGACCCCGGCACGCTGCCTGCGCCGCCGTTTTCATCCGTGCCGCCGGTGGCGCGGCTGATACCGGAGCGCATTGCGGTGTCCGCCTGCAAGTTCCGCAGGTTGTAGTAATCCATCACGCCCATTTTGCCGCCCCGGAGGGCATCGGCGAGGGCCTGCGGGACCTGCGCCTGTGACTCAACGACTTTTGCCTGCATTTCCTGCGTGTAGGCTTTCATTTCCTGCTCGCGGGCGACGGCCATCGAGCGGCGCTCTTCGGCTTTGGCCTGCGCCACTTTTTTGTCCGCCTCGGCCTGATCGGCCTGCAAGCGTGCCCCGATGTTCTGGCCGACCACGACATCGGCAATGTCGATGCTTAAAATCTCAAACGCCGTGCCTGCGTCGAGGCCCTTGGCCAGCACGGTTTTGGAGATCGCATCCGGCTTTTCCATCACTTCCAGATGCGTCGCCGCCGAGCCGATGGTGGTGACGATGCCTTCCCCGACCCGCGCCAGGACCGTCTGCTCACCCGCGCCGCCGACAAACTGCTCGATATTGGCGCGAACGGTGACACGGGCAAAGGCTTTCATTTCCACGCCGTTCTTGGCGACGCCCGCGACATTGGGCGTTTCAATGACTTTGGGGTTGACCGACATCTGCACGGCTTCCAGCACATTGCGCCCGGCAAGGTCAATCGCCGCCGCTCGCTCAAACGGCAGGGGGATTTGCGCCCGGTGGGCGCTGATGAGGGCCTGCACCACGCGGTCCACATTGCCGCCCGCCAGAAAGTGCGTTTCCAGTTGGTTCAAGTTGACATTGACGCCTGCCTTGACGGCGGCAATCAGCGGCAGCACCACGCGGTCCTGCGGCACGCGCCGCAGGCGCATTCCGACGAGCGAGCCGGGGTTGACGCCGGTGACGCCCGCCGAGATGGCGGTAATCATCAGGCCGAGCGGCACATAGCGCAGGACCAGCGAGATAATGACAAGCAGCAAAACAAGGGCAATGACGATGGGGACAAGGGGGGACATGAGGGGTAATGCTCCTTCTGTGAGTTCCATCGCTATTATAGCATATTCCAAGCATATTTACTGTAGATTTGATGTGTTTAGCAGGCAGACGGAAACCGGGTAAACTAAGAGCATTTGGGAGGAAGAGAGTATGGACTTGACAGCAGTGACACGCGAGGACGTGCGGGGCCTCGCAGACAACAGCCGCGTCTTTGCGGCGGGACTGGACTACGAGCGTTCCGGCATGATTTCCCGCTTTGCGGTGACGCCGACGGGCATCACCGCCCGCGTTCACGGCAATTACGGCGAGTACACCGTGACAGTGACGCCGGACGTCAAAACGCGCTGTACCTGTCCCTATGAAGGGACGGTCTGCAAGCACAAAATCGCCGTGCTGCTGCACTACTTAGAGGGCGACTATTCGGCCCTCAGCAGCCCTGCCCCGGAAGCACCGACAGCGCTGGAAGCCACGCTGGCAAAGATGCCCGAGGACGACCTGCGGACGCTGGTGCTGCGCCTTGTGCGCGACGATGCCGACGTGCGCCGCGCCCTGCTGGAAACCGCTCCCATCGCGCCCGCCCTCCTGCGCGGGCAGCCGGGCGACCCAAAACAGGTCAAGGCGCTGAAAAAGGCCGTGGATAAAGCCTTCAAACGGCTGGAGAACTACAACTACGACTACGAGGAAGCGGCGGCGGAGGTTGACCTGGATTTTGTCTTTGACGCGGCTCTTGCGCTGAACCCGGATGATCAGACCGACGTGCTGTGGTACGCTGTCGAGCAGGGCAACCTGAACATGGAAGAGTACCAACTGGACACGGACTTTCTGGAACGCGCTCTCGGCCAGTATGCCCTCGCCGTCGTCCGCCTTGCCCTGCCCGCCGGGGGAGCTAAATACTACCTGGATACGCTCATGGAGGGCCTGCACTGGACCATGTGCGAGTACGGCGACGTGGCCGAGTCCATCCATGAAGCCCTCAGCGCCATTGCCGTGCATCCCTCAGATGTGCGCTATGTGATCGGCATCTTGGAGAAATCCGAAGACGCCGACGCCCGCGACTGGGCGATTGGCCTGTACCGCAAGCTGGGCGACGACGCGGCGTATCTGGCCGCCCGTCACGCCCATCTGAACTCCGAGAAGCAGTATCTGGAGCTGGCCGATTTCTACACTGAAACCGGCAAGCCGACCGAGAGCCTGCAAACCCTGGAAGCCTGGGTAGCCCGGCAGGAAGGAGCGCCGGCGCGCGGGGTCGGGGAGCTTTTGCGCCGCCTTGTCACCCACTACACGCAGACGGGCGACGACGCCGATTTGTGCCGTATCCTCATGGAGCAGACTCGGCAGCATGGCCTGACGCTGGAATCATATCAGCAGATACAGACACTCGCGGAGCGCCTCGGAACCTGGGCCGAGCACCGGCCTGTGCTGCTGAACCGGGCGCAGGGCTTGCAGCGGGCACGGATTCTGGTCGCCGAGCGGGACTGGGCAGCAGCCCTCGCCTTTGCGCGTCAGCGTGGCACGGAGGAGCGGGTGCGCTCGCTTGTCGCCGACGCCATCAAGGAAGAGATGCCCGCCGAAGCCCTCGCCCTGTACGACGCGATGGTGCAGGCCAACATCAACCTGTCCAACCGGGGCGGCTACGCGGAAGCGGCCCGCTACGCCGCTGAAGTCATGCACATTTACCGTGCCATTTTGAGGGACCCGGAACAGGCCAAACGCTATGTGGCCGACATCCGCGCCCGCTACCCACGCCACCGGGCATTGCAGGAAGAGTTTTCGAAGCTGTAATAGCTTTTGTCTCGCATCCGCTCATTTAAGAAAAGAGAACCCCTATGTCCAACGTTTCCACCCCCCTGCGCCGCCTTACTCGGTCGCTTGGTCTCGTCACCATTGGCGTTCTGTCCACGCTCGGCGCACTTTCGCTCACGCACGTCGGCCCCGTTCGGGCGCAGAGTCCTGGCGTTAGCCTTGCCACTCTGCAAGCCAAGATGGCTGACTTACAAAGCCAGGTGGATTATCTGAAAAGCCATCCCACCCCCGGCCCCAAAGGGGATGCCGGAGCGGAAGGACCTCAGGGCATTCAAGGGCCTCAGGGCGTTCAAGGGCCGCAGGGCGTTCAAGGGCCGCAGGGTAAATCGCCGTTCACTGTCAGCGGCAAGGACGTGACGCTGTCGGGTTACAATCTGCATATTGTGGACGGCACAGGCAGCACCAGCAGCACTTCGGGCCTCGGCAACGTGATTATCGGCTACAACGCCACCCGCAACCAAAACGGTGATGTCCGCACGGGCAGTCACAACCTGATCCTCGGTGATCAGAACAACTATTCCAGCTACGGCGGCTTGGTCGTCGGGCAGCAAAACACCATCAGTGGCCCCTACACCTCGGTCGGCGGCGGCATAGGGAATACGGCCAGCGGTAACTCCTCCTCGGTCAGCGGGGGCGTATACAACACGGCCAGCGGCGACAGCGCTTCGGTGAGCGGTGGGTCCATCAATACGGCCAGCGGAGCCGATTCCTCGGTCAGCGGCGGTGCAGGCAATACGGCTAGCAGCCAGTACGCTTCGGTCAGCGGTGGGCAGAAGAACACGGCCAGCAATGTCTACGGTTCAATCAGCGGTGGCGTTAGAAACACGGCTAGCGGCGGCGGAGCCTCGATCAGCGGCGGCGAAAACAACATCGCCAATTCCTACGCTTCTTCGGTCAGCGGCGGGCAGAAGAACACGGCCAGTGGCTTTTCCGCCTCGGTCAGCGGCGGCTTTAATAACAAGGCCAGCGGCAGAGAATCCTCGGTCAGCAGCGGCAACGCCAACACAGCCTATGGTGACACTTCCTCGGTCAGCGGCGGCGATAGCAACAGGGCCATTGGCAGCGCTTCCTCGGTCAGCGGCGGCTTGAGCAACACGGCCATCGACTATTATGACTCGGTCAGCGGTGGTGAAGCAAACGTGGCCAGCGGGCTCAATTCCTCCGTCAGCGGCGGCAGAAACAACACGGCTAGCGGCGACGACTCCTCGGTTAGCGGCGGCAACACTCTCACGCAAAACACTCAGTACGGCTGGACGGCTGGCGGCACCATCACCGCCACTTACGCTTCGCCTTAGCCGACACTTGTGCCCCGGATGCCTCTGGGTTTTGCAGGAGGCGTCCAGGCTTTCTTCTTTGTCAGATTTCCCTCGCCTTCAGCAGCAGTCGGCGGGGGCGGGTGACCTGCGAAATTGGTTGATTGAGAGAAGCGGCGGCACGGGGTCGGTTCCCAGTTAAGGGACTGTCTCTGAAGGCCCCGGAGAACCTCACCCCAGCCCTCTCCTTCGGCAAGGAGAGGGGGCAAAATTAGGAGGAGACAGGAGGGCGGGGGGACCCCGCCCCTACGGTGTTTCTTCCCACGCTCCCACCAGTCGGGGCATGAAGTGGAGGCGGTCGGCGGCGACGCACAGGGCAGCCTAGTATTACTGGCAATCGGCTTCTTGGCGAAGAGTTTACTCTGCGCTCAAAGCGTTCACACGCGGCTTTCCAGCAGGCGGCGGGTGCGGGCGATCTCGGCTTCCAGAAGTGCCGGGTCCGGGAGCGCCAGACGGTACTCGGCGGTGAGAATCGTGTTGTCCAGACCGCCCAGCGCATAATAGGCGGCGGCAGCGTTCGGCTCCGAGCAGAGAATTAGCCCCAACGGACGGTTCTCGCCCGGCAGGGTCAGATGTTCGGCGGCGTAGTTGACGTATAAGTTCATCTGCCCGGCATCGGCAGGCTCAAATGCGCCGATTTTCAGGTCAATGATGACCAAACAGCGCAGGCGGCGATGGTACAGCAGCAGGTCAATCCGGTACCATTCGTCTCCGACCCGGAGACGCTTCTGCCGGGCGACAAAAGTAAAGTCAGGCCCCAGTTCCAGCAGAAACGTCTCCAGATGACGGATCAGGGCATCTTCCAGATCGCGCTCGGAGTATTCATCTTTCAGGCCGAGAAATTCCAGCACGAACGGGTCTTTAATCTCCGCCTCGGCGGTAACGACATCGCCCGGCTTTGCTGCCGTGCCTGTGGTCAGCAGGGCGGCTTTGTTACGAGACAGGGCGGTGCGCTCATAAAACTGGGAGCCGATCTGCCGCCGCAACTGCCGTAGGGACCAGCCTCCGCGCCGCGCTTCTTCTTCGTAAAAGCGCCGTGCCTCGTCGGTTCGCACGGTGAGCAGCTTGACATAGTGCGACCAAGAGAGAGGAAACAAGCCCTCTAATTGTCCAGACGCTGTCTGGACTTTCTGCGAATAGGCCAGATAAAACGCCCGCATCTGAAACAGGTTCGAGCGGCCAAAGCCGCGCCCGAACCGATGTGTCAGGTCTTGTGAAAGGCGCTGAACGAGCTGCTCCCCATAGTCTGCCCTCCCTTCTCCGCCTTGCTCAACTTCAACAAGCCGTTGTCCAATGCGCCAGTACGCCGCCGTCATTACGGCGTTGACTGAGCGGGCGGCGGCGCGGCGAGCGGCTTCCAGCAGAGAGGAAATCTCGGCCAGAGTGCCGTCGTAATCGGGCAGGGGAGTATTAGGCATGAGCATATTAGAAACTTTCTTCCCACGCCCCCACCAGACGGGGCATGAAGTGGAGGCGGTCGGCGGCGACGCAGAGGGCGCGGAGGCCGTGCCAGCGCTCAGGGACGGGGTACTCGCGCCCGCTGAGATGCAGGTGGCCGTACAAAACCAGCGTGACGCCGTGCTTTTGCAGTAGGGGCAGGAACTCGATGACGGGTGGGTGGTGGATGAGTGCGATTTTTACGGCGCACGAATCGATGGCGTCGAGGCGACGGGACAGGCGGGCGACTTCGCGGGCGATCATCTTCCCCGCGTGTGCCTGCTCGGCGGGCGTCCCAGAGGGGGAGTCCCAGCCGCGTGTTCCTGCGATGCCGACGTGGCCGTCGTCGGTGATAAACGGGGTGTCGTGGAGGCCGGGGAAGTTCAGCGATTTGTCCGAGTTCCACCAGTAATCATGGTTGCCCTTGCAGAGAACTTTCGTGCCGGGGAGGGCGGCCAGCCACGCGAGGTCGGTGTCGGCGCCAGCCCGCTTCATGGCCCAGGAAATATCGCCGGGGAGCAGCAGCAGGTCTTCGGGCTGAACCACTTTGCGGCACGCCGCCTCGATTTTGGCCGGATGGTCGTGCCAGTGTTCCCCGAAGACGTCCATTGGTTTTGGCTTGGCAAACGACAGGTGCGTGTCTGCCAGCGCCCAGATGCGTCGCATAATGCCATCATTGTACCCGAAGCCCAGCAGCCTCTGCGTTCCCGCTGGTTGCGTCTCTGCCCGGCTTCTGCTATAATGTTTGCAGAAGACACGCTTGCCGAAGAGATAACGATGGATATTCAAGCGACATTATTTGGCGGGATGTTTGCCCTGCTGGTGGCGGCCTGGGTGATGATTGATGCCAGCAAGGCGGGACGAAGCGGATTTGTGACGTTCCTCTGGGGGCTGGCAACGTTCCTTTTCCTGCTGGTTGCCCTGCCCGCCTGGCTGTACTCGCGTGAGTCAAACAAGGCCGTCGCTGTGGAAGCCCCGTGCCAATACTGCGGCCAGCCGACCGACAAAAATAGCGCCTATTGCTCCCATTGCGGACGGCTGGCGTGAGAGAAATGAACACACTGAGTGAGTTTTCAGACCTATCTGCTGATGGCGCTGGGCGGGGCGCTGGGAACGCTGGCGCGGTACTTCGCGGCGGCGGCGCTGCTGCCGATGAGTAAAAACCTGCCCTGGGGCACGATTGTGGTCAACATCGCCGGGGCGTTTGTGATTGGCTTTTTTGGGACGCTGACGCTGGCGCACGGGCGGTTCCCGGTGTCCGAGAACGCCCGGCTGTTTGTGATGGTCGGCTTTTGCGGCGGGTTTACGACGTTTTCTTCGTTCAGCCTGCAAACGCTGGACCTGCTCCGCAAGGGCGCGGTGGGGTCGGCATTGGTGAACATCGTGCTGTCGGTCGCACTGTGCCTGTGCAGCGTGGCGGCAGGGCACTACCTGGCCGCGCACTTCAACGGCGTCGCGTCGCAGGTGGCGCAGCTTGCGATTGAGGAAGAAGCCTGAGCGGCCCCCCTGCCCCCAATAATGGGGGAGCCAGACAAATACGAACAAGAGGGCAAGCAGCGCCCCTACTGCTGTTCCCCCGCTGGGTGCAGTTGCTCCATTATTGGGGGTGAGGGGGTCTTCCCGTTCGGGGAACCTCCTGCCCCTTCACTCCACGTAAAGACACTTATGAAACATTCCCCCTTTTTGCCGCTTTTGCTCCTCGGACTGGGTGCGCTGCCGCACCCCGCGCACGCGGACCGCAAGGTGATTGCCCCCGTTGGCCCCCCGCCGGTGCTGCTGAAGCCCGAGGCGGGCGGGACATACATTGACGCGGCGGGCAAAGGCCACCCATGGAGCGTGGGGCAGGGGCACGCGCTGACGTGGGACGGGCTGCCGTATCTGCCGGTCGGGGCGACGGTGACGCCCGCGTCGTGGGCCTCGGGGGCGGGGGACGCGGACTGGGCGGGGGACAAAATCACGCTGGATACGCTGGCGAAAGGCGGCGTCCGGGACGTGCTGCTGACGGCGGGGGCGCGGGGTCTGACGCACGTTTCCCCGGCGGCGGTGCAGCGGGTGCTGGATTATCTGGACAGCAAGGGCCTCAGTTACGGCCTCAAAATCGCGGACTTTCCGCAGGACCCGCTGACCGGCTATGTGGTCAAACCGGCGGCGTACCGCAACCCGTCACCTGCGGTCAACGGGCCGACCCGGTTCAGCCATATTCCTGATCTGCTGGATGCGTTCTACCTGCTGGTTTCCCCGAGCGACAGCGAGATTGAGGCCAGCGGCGCAGCGCAGGTGGCAAACGGAAATGTCGCTGTCGTGACGCCGCGTCCCGGCGAAGGGGATGTCGATGACGTGATGCTGCTGTACCCGCGCCGCCTGTACCTGCCGGGGACGCCGGAAAGCCGCCTGCCGGACTTGTGGCAGGGCTATGATGAGTACCGGGACCGGCTGCTGACGTTCTTCGGGCGCGTGAAACTTGGCCCCGGCTTTCGGTTCTTTATTGACCCCATCACCGGCAACATCGGACTGGACGGCGAGGTGGACAACGTTGTTCCGACCTCCGACGGCTTCCGGCTGGACTTTGAGGCGTGGCTGAACAAGAAATATGGCCATAACGTGGATGACTTGAACAAAGGCTGGGGGATCAAAGAGCGCGACCTGCCAGACTTTGCCACCGCCGCCCGCTGCCTGCCTCTGTGGTCGGGCAGCAAGGGTGTCCCCGCCATGTGGGACTCAGAGAAGAAAGTGCCCTATATGGTGCTGAACCACCCGCGCATCGGCGGCCATGTGTGGGATGATTTTCAGCAGTTCCGCTTGGAGTCCGTGCGCGGCTACATGAACTCTCTGGCCGGGGTGCTGAAAAAGAGCGTCGCCAATGTCCCCGTGGTCTACGGCTGGGGCGGGCGCAGCCCGCTGTTCACGAACCCGGATGTCCGGGGCGGCTTTGACGGGCTGGCGGTCACGGACACCGACGCGGCGGCCTATGCGTTCGCGCAGGCCGAGGACACGCCGCGCACGACCTGGCTGCTGTCCACCACCAGCACGCCGCTGACCGCAAGCTGGGACACGCTCAAAACGCTCGGCCTGGGGGGGTACTTTGCGCCGGCGACGACCCCGGCGGGCATCAATCAGCTTGCTCAGTACGCCGCGTCGCTGTCGTTTGGTGCGCCTGGCGGAGGGCGTGTCCCGCGTGTGCTGCCGTACCCGGCAGGCGTGGCGAATGTGGGCGTCTCATTGCAGCGCCTGCCGGGCGGCGTCTGGTGGCTGCCGTCGTACCGGGCGGGGGCGCTGTTTAGCAGCAATGATGCCTTCTCGCTGGGGCCGCTGGTGCGCGGCTACCGGCTCAATGACCCCGACGGCGGGCAGACAAAGTTTGTGATCTGGTCCCCTGGCGGCGGGCTGACACGGGCCAAGTTCCCATTCCCCAAAGGCTCGCCCGCTCTGATTACCGATGCCGCCGGGGTCCCGCTGGACATCAAAAAAAGCGGGGGTGTCTGGACCGTGCCGCTCGGAGCGGAGCCGATTGTCATCAGCCGTGTGTCGTCCGTGCCGCTGCCGGTGGATGCCGCCGAGGCCGCTGACAAAGAGGTGACGCGTCTGATCAAAGTCGCCAAAGAGCAGGGGCTGAACGTGGACTTCTTCTTGCAGCGGGAGTTTCAGGCCAAAAACTCCATTCCCGACACCGCCAAGAACGCGGATATTCGCTACAATATGCTGGCCCGTATTGTTGGCTCTCTGGCGTCCGCCTTGCAGCCGTACCTGTGGGTGGAGGGCGAAGGCGCGTCGTCGTACACGTTCGACTCGCTCGTGTCCGACTCGGAGGCGTCGAGCGGCTCGTACCTCTCTCTGGACACCAGCCGGGAGCCGTCCACAAGCGGCGCGTATGACAGCGGCGGCTACCATGCCGACTGGAAGTTCCAGGTCAACGCCGCCGGGACCTATGCCCTGTGGGCGGCAACCTCGCCTATTCCAAGCTCGTCTCCGTTCACCTATACGCTGGACGGCGGGGGGGCCAACACGGCCCAGAACGCCCCCGAAGGCGGCCTGTACGCCGGGCGCTTTGTGTGGAGCCAGATTGGCAGCGTGTCGCTGTCACGCGGCCCGCACACACTGACCTTTAATGTCACCGGCCCTCGCCCCCGCGATGGCCGTTACGTGCTGGCTGTGGACACTCTCTGCCTCAGCCGCGTTCCCTTCCACCCCGACGGCACGCAGCCGCCCGCGATTGAGTTCAACGCCCCGCCCGTGGTGCTGGACAAGAAAGGCCACGTCATTAAGCCCAAAGAGGACAAGAAAGACAAAAAAGACAAGGCTGACGACTCAGATTTGAGCCTGCCGGAATAAACCGTTGACAAGAAAGCGCCGCCTCTGCCATTGAGCAGAGGCGGCGCTTTGTGCTAAACGAGGCCAAGAGAGCAGGGGCAAGCCCTGCCCCTACGCAGCTGCTTTCTTGCGGCGGGCGGCCACGAGGAGTGTGCCTGCGCCGAGGGACAGCAGCAGGGCCAGGCAAACCACGGTGGAGGCTTCGGGGACCGGGGCGAGATTGCCGCTGAACGTGGCGTTGTGGATTTCGGCGAATTGAATTGTGCCGATGCTGGTCTCAAATGGAGACAGGGGGAACTGGGTGCGATCTGCCAGCGTGATGGAAACTGGTCCCGAACCGGCAGGTGAATTGCTCTGGACGACAAACACGTCTTTGCCCGTTACGCTGTCGTTCAGGCCCAGAATGTTGGAGGCGGGCAGGAACGAGAAAACGGCGGTGTGAGTGGATGTGCCGGAGCCAGACCCGGCGAGGCTGACCGAGACCGAGGCGGCGTTCGGGAATGTCGAAGACACGCCGCCGCCGATGCTTTGAATAAAGCTCGTGTCGGTGACATAGGAGAACGAAAACTGCGCGTTGTTGAAGCCGTTGCCTGTGCCGGTGGCTCCGGGAGCGAGGATCAGCCCCGTGCCCACCCCGGAGAAGACAAGCGTGGTGGGAGAGGCTGAGACAGGCGTGGCGGCAAGGACACAGAAACCGAGCAGAGCGCCAAGGGCGGCGGCTTTTGAGAAAGTCAGCATGGGGTCAGTGGTCTCCAGAAAGGCTGGCGGGTTGCCATTAGCTTGTTTCCGTGCAAGAGTCATGCCAAGCAGGCACTTTTAACGGGATGTCAGTCAAAAAAAGCCGCCCGGCAGTACCGGGCGGCTTTTTCGAGGGCACACTTATCCTTCCAGTAACAGGGCTTCGGGGTCCTCAATCAGCTCTTTGATGCGGACTAAAAACCGCACGGCCTCGCTGCCGTCTACGATGCGGTGATCGTAGGAGAGCGCAACGTACATCATGGGCTTGATGACGATCTCGCCGCCGCGCACGACGGGGCGCTCTTCGATCTTGTGCAGGCCCAGAATGGCGACCTGCGGGGCGTTCAAAATCGGCGTGGACATGAGCGAGCCGAAGATGCCGCCGTTGGTGATGGTGAACGTGCCGCCCTGAAGATCAGGAAGCGTCAGCGAGTTTTCGCGGGCACGCTTGGCGAGGTCACTGATGCTTTTTTCGATGCCCGCGAAGCTCAGACGGTCGGCATCGCGGACGACGGGAACGACAAGGCCCTCTTCAGCCCCCACAGCGATACCAATGTCGTAGTAGCTTTTCTTGACAATGTCCAGGCCCTGAATTTCGGCGTTCAGCAGCGGGAAGGCTTTCAACGCGCCGATGCTGGCTTTGGTGAAGAACGACATGAAGCCGAGGCCGATGCCGTTTTTCTCCTTGAACGAGTCTTTGCGCTTGGCGCGGATTGCCATCACCGCCGACATATCGATTTCGTTGAATGTGGTCAGCATGGCCGCCGTATGCTGGGCATCGACAAGGCGGGTGGCAATGGTCTGGCGGCGGCGCGACATTCGGGTACGCTCTTCCGAACGTCCATTGGCCGAAGACGACGGGGCAGCCGTGGGCGTGGTTGGTTTGGCCGGAGCTGCGGTCGGCGTTACGGGTTTGGCGGGCGGCGTGCCGTACTCGGCGGCGCTTTCGTTGCGCCGCTCGGATGCCTGCGCGGCGACGGTCTGCGCGGCGAGGACATTAGCCGTCTGCGGGGCGTCAGCGCTGTGCTCAATATAATTTGCGACATCGTCTTTGGCGATGCGTCCCGCCGGGCCAGTTCCTTTGACGAGTGCCAGGTTGACCCCGGCTTCATCGGCCAGGGCACGGGCGAGCGGGGAGGCGGTGGGTGCGGCCTCGCCGTTACGGGAGGCGGTGGGTGCTTCGGCGGCAGGGGCCGGAGCGGCAGCAGCAGGGGCAGCCGCTTCCGTGCCGACGACGGCCAGAACATCGCCGACGGCGACGGTGTCGCCTTCAGCATGGGCGAAGGACTGAATAACGCCCGACGATTCGGCGGGGACTTCCACGTTGACTTTGTCGGTTTCCAGCTCGGCGATAGGGTCGCCGGCGCTGACCGTCTCACCCACTTTTTTCAGCCAGCGCAGGATAGTGGCTTCGGTGACGGACTCTCCCATCTGCGGGACGCGAACTTCGTTAGGCATGGACGGCGGCACTCCTTTTGGGCGGGCTGGACGAATTGGGCTTCGTGCCGTTGGTGCCGTTGGCACCCGGCTTTGGAACTTCATTGGCGATTTCGCCGAACGCGGCGGACAGCAAACGGTTCTGCTCGACGGCATGGCGGCGCGAGGAGCCTTCCGAGGGGCTGGCGGCTTTGGGGCGGCCCACATAGGTCAGCGACAGGGGCGCGGGCAGCACTTCGCGGATGCGCGACGACACGAATACCCACGCTCCGTTGTTGCGCGGCTCTTCCTGAAGCCAGACCACTTCGCGCAGGTTGGGGTAGCCCGCAAGCACCGCTTTTATCTCGGCATAGGGGAACGGGTACAGCTCCTCAATGCGGGCGGCGGCGACGGTGCCCGCCCCGGCGTACTCTTCGCGGTTCACCAGATCGACATAGACTTTGCCGCTGCACAGAATCAGGCGTGTGACTTTCGACGCCCGTTCGCGGGGGCGCGGGTCGTCCAGCACGGGGTGGAATGACCCTTCAGCAAGCTCCGACAGCGTGGAGGCGACAGGAGGCTTGTCCACTTTCAGCAGGCCCTTCGGGGTCATCAGCACGAGCGGGCGGGGGGCACTCAGGAGCAAGGCCGCCTGACGGCGCAGGACATGGAAATACTGGGCCGCTGTGGTGCAGTAGGCGATCCGCATATTGTCGTTGGCGGCAAGCTGCAAATATCTCTCCAGACGTGCGCTGGAATGCTCCGGCCCCTGGCCCTCATAGCCGTGCGGCAGGAGCAGCACCAATGACGGCGTCTGCTGCCACTTGGCGTTGCCCGAGGCGATAAACTGGTCGATAATGACCTGTGCGCCGTTGGCGAAGTCGCCGAACTGCGCTTCCCACAATACGAGGCACCCGGCGGCGTGCATGGAATAGCCGTACTCAAAGCCCAGCACAGCGTTCTCGGACAGCGGGCTGTTGACCACGGCAAACGACGCTTTCGCTTCCGGCAGGGCTTGCAGCGGGCAGTAGATTTCGCCCGTTTCAGGGTCGTGCAGGACCGAATGCCGCTGGCTGAACGTGCCCGTCTGCGAATCCTGCCCGGACAGCCGGATGGGCGTGCCGTCAGCAAGAATAGACGCAAAGGCCAGCGCCTCGGCATGTGCCCAGCGGATGCCTGTGCCCGCCTCCATGGCGGCGCGGCGCGGCTGGAAGGTCAGCCGTTCCAATTTAGAATTAGCTGTGAAGCCCTCGGGGCGGGTCAGCAGGGCATCGTTAAGCGTCTTAAGTTGCTCGGCAGGGACGTTCGTTTTGACATTTTTTGCCATCTCGGCGATGCTATCCGGGGCGGCCTGCCCTTTGCCGAGGCCCTTGCCGGTGGGCGTGGTGCGGGCCTCCTGCAATTTCTGCATCACGGCGGCGATCATTGCCTGGGCCTGCTCATGGGTGACAACGTCTTCGGCTTCCAGCTTTTTGGCGTAAATCTCACGCGGCGTCGGATGGGCACGGATGACATCGTACATCCGGGGCTGCGTGTAGGCCGGCTCTTCGCCTTCATTGTGGCCCCAGCGGCGGTAGCCGACGAGGTCAATCAGGAAGTCTTTGCCGAACTTTTCGCGGTACGCAAAGGCCATGCGGGCGGCGGCGACACACGCTTCGGCATCGTCGGCGTTGACGTGGACTATCGGCACTTCAAAGCCTTTGGCAAGGTCGCTGGAATACAGCGTCGAGCGCGAGTCACGCGGCATCGTGGTGAAGCCGATTTGATTGTTGGTGATGATATGCACCGTGCCGCCAACCGAGTAGCCGGGCAGGCTTGACAGGTTCAGGGTCTCCGGCACGATCCCCTGTCCGGGGAAGGCGGCATCGCCGTGGATCAGCACGGCGAGCGAGGCGCGGGGGTTCTGCGCGGGCGGGCCGGGGCGGGTGCGGTTTTCCTGCGCGGCGCGGGCGCGGCCTTCGACGACCGGGTCCACAAACTCCAGATGGCTCGGGTTCGGCGTGAGCGTGATCGGCATTTCTTCCACGCCGTTGTCGCGGAAGTCCAGCCGCGCCCCGCCGTGGTAAATCACGTCGCCGGAGTAGCCCTGCTGCGAGCCGCCCGCCACGGAGGCGCTGTCATCCTGTTTGGACGACTTGAATTCCTGCAAAATATCCGTGTAGGGCTTGCCCAGGATGTGCGCGAGGACGTTCAGACGCCCCCGGTGCGCCATGCCCATGACGACCTCGTGCGTGTGGCTGAGGGCGGCTTCATGCACAATCTGATCCAGCATCGGAACCAGAATATCGACGCCTTCAATGGAAAACCGCTTGGCCCCGACAAACGTAGTGTGCAGGAACTTTTCCAGTGATTCTACTTCAGTCAGGCGGCTGAGAATCTTGCGTTTGGCGTCGCTGTCCAACCCGCCGAAGAAGCGTCCGCTTTCCGCCGCTTCGCGCATCCATTCACGCTCTTCGGGAGTTTGCAGATGGTTCTGCTCATAGCCGATGGACCCCGAATAGGCCCGGCGCAGGCGGGCGAGGGCCTCTAAAGCGTTGGGCGCGTCTTCGGCCAGCGGTCCGCCGACGACGACGGCGGGCAGGGCGGCCAGGTCTTCGGCGGTAACGCCGTGGGTTTCCAGTTCCAAACCGGGGTCGCCCGGCGGGTCGCTGCCGAGCGGGTCAACGTGCGCGGTCAGGTGGCCCATCTCGCGCACCAGGCGGGTGACACGGGCGGCTCCGACAATTTTCATCACGTCCACCGTCGGCGCGGGGGAAACCGGGGCAGGCGCAGCGAGGGTGGGGGGTGTTTCTGTGGGAGGCGTCCAGTGTGCAAACGCAGCCTGCGTGGCGGCATCCACCGTGCTGGGGTCCTGCCGGTAGCGCTCATACAAATCAAGCACGTACCCGGCATTGGGTCCGTAATAGTCGTCTAGTCCAATAGTAAAATCGCTCATCAGTTCTCAACCTTGTCGTCCGGCGAGGGATAATTTGACTTATTGTACCCCGAACCGCGCGAAAGTGGAAGCGGCAGGTAAGGTAACCTGGGGAAAATGCCGATACTGTTGTTATTGCGCTTAAGTGCTTCGGTATGGTTCTTAATTATGATTTTCAAAAAACACCCCTCGTTGTCTGTTAAAAAAAACCTTCGTGTGCTTTTGGTTTCTGCCGCCGGGCTGCTGGGAATGCTGCCGGTGGCCTTCGGGATTGGATCGGTCATTATTCAAATACAGCATCAGTCCGACGGGCGGCGCCAGGCGCAAATTGGGTTGATGCGGCTGGACAAAGAAGTCTCGCTGCTGCGTGACATGGAGTACCGCAGCTCCGCTGACCCCAGCATTATCCATACTGACGGCAGCCGTCTGGTTTCCATCAACCAGAGTATCCAGGACTGTCTGGAGGCCCTGCCTGACGGGCAGGGAGGCGAGGCAATTGCCCCGGTGCGCCGCGCTTTACGGGATTATCAGACGGCGGTTCACGACGAGTTCGCGCTGTATGAGGCGGGACAAACCCGCGCTGCGCGGCAGGCGCATGACACACGGGTATCTCCCGGCGCAGATGCGCTGGCGGATGCCATGCGGGCTGCTGATGAGCATAACGGCCAAGAAGCCGTGCGGGCCAATCAAATGGCCGACGGCGGCACACTGGGCGTTCTGCTGCTTGCGGCCCTGTTGGTGTTTATATTTATGCGCCGCTCCGAGGCTGCTCGGCGGCGCGAGGCCACTCTGGCGATGCAGCAGCAGACTTTGAAGCGCAGTGAGGAGCGGTTCGGGGCGCTGGTCCGCAATGCCTCGGATGTCATTGCGATTTTGACGCCCGACGGCGTAGTGCGCTATCTTAGCCCGACGGCGGAGCGGTTGTGGGGCATCTCTCCGGCCTCTCTGGAAGGGGAAGTGTTTGCTCCACTGGGCCATCCCGAAGAGGCGGAGCGGCTGGCCGCCCACCGGATGCAGTCTCTGCAAGCCCCCGCCGCAAGCCTGTCCACTGAGCTGCGTCTGCGCCATGCCGACGGAGCCTGGCATACATTTGAGACGGTCTGGACGTTTCTGCCGACCGAGCCGGGCGTGGAAGGCATTCTGCTGACCTGCCGGGATGTGAGTGAGCGTAAGGCGTTTGAGGCGCAGCTCTCGCATCAGGCGTTCCACGACGCGCTGACCCGGCTGCCGAACCGCGCTTTGTTTCAGGAGCGGCTGGGCCATGCGCTGGCCCGCTCCCGTCGGCTGGGGTCGGTGTTGGCCGTCTTGTTTCTGGATTTGGACAACTTCAAGATTGTCAATGACAGCCTCGGGCACGAGGCGGGGGACAGCCTGCTGCTAACCGTGGCCGAGCGGCTGTCGGCGTGCGTGCGCCCTGGCGACACGGTGGCGCGTCTGGGCGGGGATGAGTTCACGGTGCTGCTGGAAGATTTAGACGACACCGCGCAGGCCCTGGGTCTGGCCGAACGGATTTCGGCGACCCTGAGCGTGCCGCTGCTGGTGTCGGGCCGGGAAGTGTTCACGACGGCCAGCCTCGGGATTGCCTGCGAAAGCGGGGCGTCTCTGGACGCCGCCCGGACGCCGGATGATCTGGTGCGCGATGCGGACACGGCGATGTACCGGGCCAAGACGGAAGGCAAATCCCGCGCCGTGGTCTTTGATGCCCGCATGAACGCCCAGGCGGTCAACCGTCTAGAACTGGAGATGGACCTGCGCCGGGCATTAGAGAAAGAAGAGTTCCGGGTCTTTTACCAGCCCATCGTTACGCTGGAAACGCGCCGGGTGGGCGAGGTGGAAGCACTGGTGCGCTGGGAGCATCCGGTACGCGGGCTGGTTCCCCCTGGCGACTTCATTCCGCTGGCCGAGGAAACTGGCCTGATTGTGCCGCTGGGGCTGTGGGTTTTGCGTGAAGCCTGCATTCAGGTTCGCGCCTGGCAGGAGGCGTCGCGGTCCGGGCGGCCTCTGCGTTTGAGTGTCAACGTCTCAGGGCGTCAGCTTCAGCAGCCGGATTTGGTTTCTCAGGTCGCCGAGATTTTGGAAGACACCGGGCTGGCTCCGGCCTGCCTGAAGCTGGAAATCACGGAAAGCGTGATGATGCTGGACGCTGACGATACCATTCCGCGTCTTCATGCCCTGCGGGCGCTGGGGGTGTGTCTGGCCGTGGATGATTTCGGAACCGGCTATTCCTCCATGGCATACCTGAGCAGCCTGCCGATTGATACATTGAAAATCGACCGCTCGTTTGTCGCCAAAATGGGCCGCAGCGAAGACGACGCGGCGATTGTGCGGGCGATTGTGACTCTCGCCAAGACGCTGAACCTGCAAATTACGTGCGAGGGGATTGAAACCCCGGCGCAGCTTGCCCAGCTTTGCTCTCTGGACTGCGACCAGGGGCAGGGCTATCATTTTTCGCGCCCCCTGCCCGCCGTCGACTGCGCCGCGCTTCTTGCACGCGGCCTCGAGCGCGAGCCGATTTTGCTGACCGCGTCCTAGCGCTCAATCACGCTATACACCAATCGGCTTTTCGGGCTGCCGACGGTTTCCGAAACTAACCCTGCTATCTCCGGCGGCAGCGGCGCGTGGCGCGGGTGCTTGATAGCGACGCGGCGGCGGGCGACCCGCTGCGCTTCCTGCACGGCGGCGGTATCGAGCGGCGCGGGGTTGCCGAAGACAAACAGCGGCGACATCGACGCTTCCGATCCCGGCAGGCGCTCCGGGAAGAACGGGTCAAAATAGACCGCGTCAAACTCGCCGTCCCCGCACTCTGCCAGGAACGCCCCCGAGTCCCCCGTCACCACTTCCACTCGCCGCAGGGCGGCTTCCAAAATCTTGTTTTGCAGGGGAAACCCCTGCACGCCGCGCCGGGTAACACAGGCGAGCGCGGGTACGCTTTCTACGCCCACCACCCGGCCCGTTTCGCCCACGGCCAGTGACGCCAGCGCGGCTTCCGAGGCAAACCCCAGTGTACAATCCAGCAGGCTGCCGCCCTGTGTCAGGCCCGTCGCCCGCAGGAACGGGTCAGTATCCGGGCCACTTTCCAGCACCTGCGAGCCGCGTGTCAGGAACAAATTGGGATGATAAAAATACTCCGTGTCCGCTGCCCGGTCCCGCAGGCGCAGGCGGCCTTCGGCCACAATCAGCAGCCGGTCGGTGCCCGCGTCGGCAAACACTTCGGCGAGGGATTTGTTTTCGCGCCGGGCGAGCGGGGCCGCAAGCTCTTCGGCGACGGCCTGCGCTTCGGCTTCCAGCAGGGCATCGGGGCGAACGGAGGTGGTGACGGCGAGGGAGAGTGTCATAGCTCCCGCACGGCGTCTTTGATGTCGGCGACGGCGTCCGCAGACACGACCAATCGGCCCGCGCCGATGCCGAGGGCGTCAGCGAGGAGCGGCGGCCAGTCGCCGCCTTGCAGAAAAACCGTCAGCGGACGGGCGGCGTGCCGAGCCTGACTCGCGGCGGGCAGCATTCGCTCCCACGATGCGTCGGCGAAGCGGCCTAAAATCACGGTGCCATCAAAGCCGTCCAAAGTGTCGGGCAGGTCTGTGTCATTAGAGCCAAAGAAGCCCAACTCTAAACGGACGCGACCATACAAAATGTCGTCGGCGTCCAGAGCTTCCTCCATCGCGTCCAGCCGCTCCCGCAGCTCTGCACATTCGCCTGCGTCCCGCAGAATGAGCGACAGGGGCAGAGAGGCCGCGCCGCGTGCGAGGGCGGCCAGCGAAAGATACTCCTGCGGGATGTCCAGCAGCAAGGGCTGACCGCCCACAATCCGGGCAAGGGCAGTGAGGGTCTGCGCCTGCTCCCCGGCGGTCTGCGCCACTGCTTCGCCGCCCAGAAACTTATTGTCTGCCTTCAGAAGCAGCCCGTCCGCGCCCGCCGCCATCGCGGCCTCGGCTTCGGCGAAGGTTCGAGCGGCGCAAAGGATAGACACCACGCGGCTGTCTGAGGCGGTCCGGGCGGGGAGGTGGTCGCCTTCCAGAAAGAACCGGCGCGACAGGCGGTGGGGGGATTGGTAGCGGGCCACGGTTCCGGCATCAGGAGACACATAAACCCGGCCCCGGTCGCCGTCGATGATCAAAATATCGTCCTCGGCTATGAGGTTCAAAAGCGTATCCCCGAGGCCAATCACAGCGGGCAGGGTGGGGGTGGCAGACAGGGGCGCGGGCGACTGCGCGGCGAGGCCGACCACCTGTGCGCCGGGCGTCGACCCGAGCCAGAAGCCGGGCGGGAGGCGGTCCGCGACCAGCACAATCTGCTCCGGCTCGGCTTGTTCCATGCCGAAGCCCCGCATCCGCTCCCCGACTCGGCGCAGGCGCTCGGGGGACAGCGCAGGCATTCCGTATTCTTCGCCGAGCTTGGCGGCGGCGGCGATAGCAACACCCGGCGCGGCGCTGGTTCCGTACAAAATTTCCATGCTACGGCGTTTTTCCTGTGGCGGGTGCGGGCGGCAATGGTTTTGTCGGGGCGGGGGCGGCAAGCGGCTTCGGCGCAGAGGGCGGCGGCGGCAGGGTCAGGTTCACATCGTCGCTTTTATCGTCTACGGTGTCGGTGCCGTTTTCTTTGAGCGGGAATTTGCCGGTAGTGGGGAAGGGGACGCTAAGATATTCCGATCCTTCTTTGATGCCGATGACGACGGGCTGGCCCTTGATGCGTGTGTCGCCGCTCCACGTCGTGCCATCGCTGTACTCGACATGGACTGTGCCGACCATCTGAATCGTCTGCGCCTGACCGTTGTACAGCCCGGCGTCGGCGGTCAGCGTCCGTGTCTGCGGGCCGTCTGTGGTTTGAATGACCTGCCGGACGGTGAGGGGGCCAGGGACGCGCCCGATTTTGCGGCGGTAGTCGTAGGTCATCTGCTGGCAGGTGAGGGTCGCGGGGTCCTTGAATTGACGGCGCGGGGAGCCGTCTGCTGCGCCGCCGTCTTTGGGGCCGGGCTTGACGACAAGGACGATGTCATCCTGCAAGCGGGCGAGATGCCGGGTGAAGTCAACCGAGCCGTGCAGGCCCGTAAGGTCATTCTGCGGATTGAAGATATGCACCGGCCCTGCTGAAGTTGCCGACAGCAGATGCTGGTCTTTGTCCAGAAGGGCCACGGCGGAATCGGTGCGGAGGGTGGAATCGTCCTGCCCGAACGTCACCCCCTGACTCATCTGCACCGACCGGGGCGCGGACAGCCACTGTGCCGCGCCGAATTTGTAGGTGACAAACTGCGGGGCCGGGGTGGGTTTGACATCGGCGGCCCGTGGGCCGGTCAGGCCATAAGTCAGCAGCCCGGCCCCGGTCAGGGCGAGTGTGCTTAAAAGAATTGTTCGCGGGAGCGCCATAAGTTAAGTGTACCCCGGAAACGGGGCGGCGCGTTCCCGTTTCAAGCAGCGGCTTACGCCGCCCGGCGACCTGTCACCACAAACAGCGGGTCGGTGCGGCCTGGACGGGGGCTGACGTCGTGCGCCTGCACGGCCTCCCATCCGCCGCTCTGCTCAAAATACAGCGACACCAACGCGCAGTGCTGCGCGTCGTCGGTCCCAAGCCACAGGGCAGTCGCTTTGGTGGAAAAACAGCGATTGGAAAAGGACACGAGAAACTCGCCGCCGGGCCGCAGGACGCGCCGCATTTCGGCAAAGACTTCCACGGGATGCAGCAAATACTGGACGCTGACGGTGCAAAGCGCGGTATCAAACGACTCGTCGGGGTAAGGGAGCGCCGGGGCGTCGTTCAGGCTTTGCACCACATGGTCAGTGAGCTGACCATTCGCCGCCATCTCGGCCTCGTTCATGCCAAGCCCCGCAACGCGGCGGCAACGGGCGCGAACATCTGCTGGCAGGTGTGTCAAATACGCCGACATCAAATCCAGCACGTCGGCGTTTTCGGGGATGCGGGGCCGGAAAAAATCGCCTAGTGCGGCAACCGCTGCATCGTCAATATGCGCCACCAAGCGGGGAGACTGGTAAAACTGGAAATCGGAGGACTCGTCCTGTCGCCGGAAATACTGCTCCGAGATGTCTTGCAAAGGCATGGTCAGTGTTGTTTCTAATTAACGAATTTCAGTAGGCAATGTGCGTGCTGTGGCCGCTGGCATCCGTGATGCCGGTGTCTCTGCCGTCGGCGTCGAAGTTCTGGGTCTGGGAGCCAGCCGATTTGCCGTCCGGCCCCTGCACATCCACACGGGTGTGCCCGTCGGTGTAGGTCAGAACGTGCCGATTGCCGTTTCCATCGGTGGTGACGGCCACTTTTCCGCTCTGGTACAAAATCGTGGCGCTGCTCTGACCGGGGCCGCTGGGGTCGGGAACCGCGATGGTTTTCAGCAGCGTGCGCCCGCCGCCGGTGATGTAAGTAAACTCATAGCGCCGCAGCGCGGAGGGGGCGGCGGCAGTGTACGGGGTGGACACGGCCAGCAAAACCGGGGCGACCTGCCCGGCCTGCGGCCCAAAGCGGTAATGAATTGTTAGTCCTTCGGCATTCTTGAGGTCGGACAGGCTGCCGCTGGTGTCATAGCTTAATGTGAGCAGGGGTTTTCCAGCCTGCGTGTCCGTCGCCCCCAGCAGCCGCCGGGCACTGTCCCAGTGCAGATATAGGCCATTGCCGATGCGGTTGGTGATGCCGCTCAAAACGTAGCTGCCGCTGCCGAACGGCAGGAACAGCCAGTGAGTCCCGTCCCGCCAGGTCAGCGAAATGCCCTGCCACTGGCCCGGCTGTGCGCCGGGCGTTCCCACCGCCTGCACCGGCATTCCCGTCTCAAGCTTGCCGGTCGGCTTGCCAGCAGCGTCCAGCGTCGGCTTCAGAAGCTCATTGCAGCCGTTCGCATGGTGCAGAATCAAGCCTTCCCACTTGTCCGGCAGCGGCGCGGACAGGCTGACATCGTAGTTATGCATCCATCCCGGCGACAGCCCCGGCGAGCCGTAGCCATTCAGGGCGCGGTCGCTGCGGTACGAGCGGCGAAACAGGGCATCGGTCCCGATCCCGTTGTGACCGGTCATGTCCGGCGCAGCGACATACTGCTCGCTGCCGGTCGCCAGGTTCACCTGCATCCCTGCCGAGGGGCCGAACTGCTGACCGGCAAACAGCTCCCCGCCGCCGTCAGTCAGGTCCCCCTGCGACGGGCTATAGTCGGCATGGTTGGGCGGGTCCACCGGCTCGGCGGCATTGGCCCAGGGCGGGATGACGCGCTTGTCATAGACCGGTGCGTCCTGCGCCCGCAGGGCGGCGGGGGCGGCCAGTCCGGCGGCCAGAGTCAGTGCGATACACACTCGCCAATATCTTCCCATGTCAGCCTCCTGTTGCCTGCTGCGTCAGCGTATGTCAGCCATCGCAGCGGTCGGTCTGAAAGCATTCAATAAAGAACGCGGCCAGGCGCTGGTAGCCTTCGTCGTTCAAATGCGCCCCGTCGCCGACCGAAAGTGCGGCAAAGTTGCGGGCGTTGATCCCGGCGTGCGCGGCGGCGTCGGCCAGGCGCAGCGTGTAGCGCTCGGCAAGCTGATGAATGACCGCGTTGTAATCCGCCAGCACCTTGCCCTGCTGATTGGGCGTCTCGCCGTCGGCGCGGTACAGCAGCGTCGCGGGGACAATCTGGGCGTCAGGCAGGTTTTCAATCAGCCCGCGCAGGACGGTGTCATAGTCCCAGTAAAACGTCCCCTGCCGGAACTGGTTCGGGTCGCCGAGGGGCCTGGACTGGGCAAAATCGTTGGCCCCGAACAAAATCAGCACCCAGTCGGGGCTGGCATGAAGCACATCCGGGGCACGTCCAATGCCGCTTTCCTCGTCCACCAGCATCCCGGCGTCATCGCGCCCGGTCATAGGCGTACCGCCGATGCCGAGATTGACTTCTTCCCAGCCAAGCGCCTGGCACACAACCGTCGTGAAGCGTTTCTCCGGCGAAGACGCCCCTGTGCCTTCCACGGTGGAAGCCCCAAAAAATACTGCTTTTGTCATAGGGGGATTATCCCCGGCACGGCCCGACTTTAACCGAGTGCTTCAACCGAGCGCCTCAACCGAGCGCCTCGATCATCTCTACCCGGTTTCCGAACGGGTCCCGGAACTCAAACCGCGCATAGCCGGGAAGAGGAATGCTTTCCAGCACAATCACGCCCGCCTCCGCTAACTTATCACGCCAAGCGTTTAAATCCGCGACTTCATACGCCAGATGCCCTTTGGTTGCCATTCGGTCTACGCCGTCTTCGCGCCCGACATGAACGCTGAGGCTACCGACTTGGAGCCAGAACGCCGCCCGCCCCGCCAGCACCTCGGGCTTTGGTATCTCGGTCAGCCCCAGCACGCCGCAATAGAACCGCCGTGCGGCGTCCTCCGCGTCCATCGGGATCGTGATCTGGGCATGATGCAGGCCGATAATCATTGGCTCAGTACTCATTGGCTCAGTACTCATTGGCTCAGTACTCATTGGGTCAGTGCCCACTTCCAGGACAGTCCCCCCGGCAGCGCGTCGGCGGCAAATTCCAGATGGATCACGCGGCGGTGACGGGGGGATTGCGAGGCCGAAGACGCATGAAGCAGCAGAGGGCGCATCAGCAGTGCGCCGCCTGCCGGGACAGGGCAGATTGTGGCCGGGCAGTCCTGCCGCTTTTGCTGGATTTCGCCCGCCGACAGCCGCCCGCCCCGGTGAGTTCCCGGCAGAACTTGCAGCGGGCCGTTGCCCGCGTCGCAGTCGTCCAGATGCAGGCGCACCGTCAGCATCCGCTCCAGGATGGCCGCCGGAGGCTGCACATGAATTACGCCCGCCTTTTCAGACCACGGCCCGAAGCCGGGGACGTCCCGCCGGTCACGGACGGAGATGGACAAATCCTGATGCCAGGTCACGTTCCAGTTGGCATCGGGCGTTTTGTCGAACAAAATGCCGCGCACCGCAAAACACCCCGGCCCCAGGAAAGGCTCGACCAGTGCCCGCACTGCGGGCGAGCGGGCAAGCGCCGCCGCGTCCGGCACGGCATCCAGCAAACTGCGTATCGCGTAGACACTCTCGCGCTGCCGGACGCCCGCCCCGGCGCTTACTTCAGAAAGTGCCCCTATCAGTGCGTGGATGGCTGGGTCGTCTAAAACCCCAGTCGAGATGGCAAAGCCATCGCGCTCAATTTCCAGTTTCACGTCTCTGTTTTACTCCCCGGCAGGCATCTGGAACGTGTCGGCGGGCAGGGGGGCGTTGATGCGCTCGCCGCTGAACACTTCGTCTTTGTGCAGGTGCAGCATGGCCGAGGTGGTGGCATAGCGGCGCAGGAGAAACGTTTTCTTGTCCACCCAGCAGATCATGTCTTCAACGCCATTGGAGCCGGACACCCGGTAGCAGGGGTGCCCGCCCACGGTGTCAGTCGCCATCTTGGGGCTGTAGGTCTCCGCCGGGGAGAACGGGTAGCCCCACTGCGTATGCAGCAGCAGCGCCGGAATGGTCGTGGCGGCGTGCATGGCAATCCCGGTTGCCCCGGCAATCGCCATTTCGGCGTTTTCCGCTTTGCTGCGGTGTCCGCCGATGCTGTGAATGGTGTCGGTTCCATTGGACAGGTAGCCGTAGTGCCCGCCCATCATATCGGTCCCGCTGGCCTGAATTTTGCCGGGCCGCTGGAACTTGATGTCCGCCGTGGTGTGATAATTCCGGGACGCATTTGCCCCGCTGGTGGTGTCCACATTCACCGTCACCTGGTAGGTATGCAGGCCGTCATACGCCTGCTGACAGTGCTGCATGACCTGCGCCGGGGTGAGGCCCTCAGCATGAACGGGGACAGCGGCCAGCCCGCCACAGGCGGCCAGGGATAAAAATAAGAAAGATCGCACGATGATTAATCCTTTCGGGAGAGAGACGGTGGGCAAAAAATTGTTATCGGTAGACATCACGCCGGTCGCCAATTTGAACGACGGTTACCAAAAGCTGCCCGTCGTTGATTTCGTAGATGACGCGAAAGTTGCCGACGCGAATTCGCCAGCCATCTCGGCCTGTCAATTTAATGCAGCCTGGTGGTCGTGGGTTGGCAGAAAGAGCAGCAATGGCTTGAGCGATTGCCTCAAAGTCGCTGCCTCGGATGTCCTGCAACTCTTTCTGAGCGCGTCGCAAAAAGACTACTGTGTATGTCATTGGCGCGACAGCCGGATTTCATGGATGGCCTGCTCAAAAGGGACAGTTTCGCTCCCGGAGGCTTTCGCCGCGTCATAGGCACGAATATCGTCCAATTCTTCTAGTTCCTCCATCATTTCCTGAAACTGCTGGATGTCCAGAACGACTTTTACGCGGTTGCCGTCCCGGTCGGTCAAATACTCTTCTTGCAGTGCTGTCATGGCTCGTCCTTCCAGTGTAATTTTAGACATGGTTTAGAGCGTGTTGAAAAAGTCGAAATTTCCAATGCTGGGCTGGAATTTGCTCGTCTGAAATCGGGCATGGCTTCTAAAACGCCAGCCTCCATTGATACAAAAAAACGTCGTTAGACACCAGAAAGCCGACTTTTTCAACACCCTCTTAGAAATTCTGCGGATCGCCCCCTAACCCCCAATTCTGGGGAAACCGGATTTCGGAGAGGACGAGGATAGGAGGGCGGGGGGACCCCGCCCCTATGTCTCTTGTCTTTTTCTGGCTCCCTCTCCTTGCTTAAGGAGAGGGTTGGGGTGAGGTTCCTGCGGGGCCTCAGAGGCTTACTCTCTGAAACGCATTCTCGCAGGGCACGCCGTCGGTCAGCAGGAGCGTTTTGTCGGTCAGGTCCATGATGACCGAGGTAACGGTGATATAGTGATGCTCGGGCGGCTCCAGGCCCACAGCGGCGTGGCGGCAGATGCCGTGGGGGAAGCGGAGGTGGTCCTGCAAATCGGCTTGAAGGTCGCCCACAGTGATTTTATCATGGGTGTCAAGAAGCTCGCCGAGGCGTGAGCGGCGGCCTACCGAAAAGTGCCGCTTGGGGTTGGGCGGCTCGGCGACACCGATGTCTTTCGGGGCGGTGAAATTGTTGGTGTGGACGAGGCAGCCGCCTTCGCAGCTTAGGAGGCGCAGTTTGTTGGGAGCGGCTTCGATGTCTACCACGCGGTCCGGGGTCTGGGCAATCAGGAAGTTAGTGGAGCAGGCGCGGGCTTCGCCGGTGACCACGGCCACGGCGGCATCGAAGTTTTGTGCCCGTAAAATTTCGTAGCAGCGGACATGGAACGGCTTTGCCAACGTCGCCCAGTCGTCATCGGTGCTGGTCATGCCGTTGATGGCAAGGCCCAACCCCCGGCTGCTCAGGCCGATTTTGCCGCCGACAATGCCCGCTTCGGTGAAGGCCAGGGTTTGCAGGCCGTCGGCGTCGGTGGCGCGGAGAACCGCGCCCTGCACCTGCGGTATCCAGTCCCAGTTCTGGCCGACCAGCAGGTGTCCGCTCGCCGAGGCTTCGGGCAGGACGGCAAACGCGGTGCAGCCGTCGATGTCTTCCGAAAGGGCGTTTTTGCCGAACTGGAAATACAGAATTTCATAACGCACTTGCAGGGCCGCAATGTCGTCCATCGCAAATCCGCCACCGTCGGCGATACCGCGCATGGCGGCGTAGTAGTCCGCGTTCTGGCATTCAATGGCCGCCCCGTAGCGGCGGGCGCGGGCGCGGACTTCGGCAGAAGGCAGCCCGGCCTCGCGCTCAAAGCGTTCAAAGTAGACACCGAGATTGTGCGCGATGCGGCCTTGAAGGGCCTGCCCGTGCGTCAGGCCCTGCGCGTAGGGCGTTCCGGTCAGCGTGACGAGAGGGAGTGTCATGGGAGCATTATTCGGCGCGGCAGCCGCGAGTTCCTGCCCCCATGCCCTGCTCGTATTCCCCCTGCTCCTATTCCCCCTGCTCCTGCTCTTCCAGATACCGCTCGGCATCCATCGCGGCCTGACAGCCGGAGCCGGCGGCGGTGATGGCCTGCTTGTATTCGGTGTCCTGTACGTCACCCGCTGCGAAAACGCCGGCAATATTGGTGGTCGGACGGCCCGGCGTGGTAACGATGTACCCCGACGAGTCCATCTCTAAATGCCCCTCAAACAGCTTCGTATTGGGCGAGTGGCCGATGGCGATAAAGACGCCGCTCGTGGGGAAGAACGACTCGGCATCGGTCTTCAAGTTGTGCAGGGTCAGCCCGGTCACTTTGCCCGCTTCGGGGTCGTGAATGGCCTTCACCACGCTGTCCCAGATGACTTCGATTTTCGGGTTGTCCATCGCCCGCTTCTGCATAATCTGCGAGGCCCGGAACGAGTCGCGGCGGTGGATGAGCGTCACTTTGGAAGCCATACGCGACAGATAATTCGCCTCTTCCAGCGCCGTGTCGCCGCCGCCGATGACCACCACTTCCCTGCCCCGGAAGAAAAAGCCGTCGCAGGTCGCGCACGCCGAGACGCCCTTGCCGTAGAGCGCGGTTTCCGAGGGCAGGCCGAGCCACTTGGCCGAGGCTCCTGTGGTCACAATGGCCGTCTTGGCCCAGAACTCTTTGCTGTCATCGGTCTTGATATGGAACGGGCGTTGCGAAAAGTCCACGGTTTCGACGTTTTCCGTCAAAAACTCCGCGCCGACGCGCTCGGCCTGCTGACGCATCTGGTCCATCAGCTCCGGCCCCATGATGCCGTGGGCGAAGCCGGGAAAGTTTTCCACATCGGACGTAATCATGAGCTGTCCGCCGGGAAGGTTCGGCGCACCACCTTCAATCACGAGCGGGTGCAGATTGGCGCGGGCGGCGTAAATGGCCGCCGTCAGCCCGGCGGGGCCGGAGCCGATAATGACGACATTGCGCGGCTCATTCGGAGAAATAGTTTCAGAAGTCGTGGTCACAGGAATGCCTCTTCGGTTGGTCTAAACGTATTATAGCGCAGTTGTTACTCATGTAACAAATAGGGACAGAGTGGGGTTCCCCCGCGCCTGCTCTTGACCTAGACTCTTGACAGGCCCCTGCCGCCTGTGTTACTCTGGGGCGTAATGTCTTCCGATACTCATTCCGATGTCACCCCGCGCCGCAATATCCGCCGCCTGTTTTTGGTCGTTCTGCTGACCCTGCTGCCCTGGCCTGCCGTCTGGCTGGGGATGTACCGGCTGGATTCGATTGCCTGGACTTTTGTGCTGTACCACGGCTGCTGCCTGCTGCCCGCCGCGCTGTGGGGGCGGCGACTCTGGCGCGAGTCGGTGCGCTGGCCGACCATGCGGCAGTGGGCCTGGCTGGCCGGGGCGCTGGTATGCGTCGTGCCGCTGTCTCTGTTTCTCTACACTGAGATCGGACGGCTGATTCTGAACGCGCCAGATATCGGCTCGGTGGTTACGGAGCGCGGCTTCCAGGCGACTCTGCTGCTGCCGTTCGGCGTGTACTTTGTGGCCGTGAACGCCACCCTGGAAGAGCTGTTCTGGCGCGGTGTCGTGCTGAACGAGCTGCGGGGCGCAGACGAGGCGGTCTGGACGGTGGGCGCGGTGTGGACGGCGTTCACGTTCGCCGCGTGGCACTATTTAGTGCTGCGCCTCCTGCTGCGCCCCGGCTGGGCCGAGGCAACAGTGCTGGCAATTTTGGTCGCGGGCATTTTCTTTGCCTGGCTGTACCGGCAGACAAAGTCTATTATTGTGCCGATTTTGTGGCATGGCCTGGTGTTTGATTTGGGTTTGATCGTGGTGTTCGGCGCAGTGCTGCGGGGGTGAATGATCGCGGGGGTGAACGATCCATGTGGCTTGGTATCTGGAGCGGCCTGTTTGCTGTTCCTACTCTGCTGGGGGTGCTTGGGGTGCTGTGGGGCGCGGCGCGGGTGCGGGACCTGCGGCGTCCGGCGTTCTGGGGCTGGCTGGGCCTGCTGGCCGTGCTGCTGACGGGGCGGCGCTGGCTTCGGCTGCTGCGGCCTGTCCGCGCCGATGAGCCGAAGCCTCTGACCCCGACCCGGCGCGGGGCGGCGGCGGGGCGGGGCGGGGTGCGGCTGGAATGGGAGCAGTTCGGGCCGGACGACGCCCCCTGCCTGCTGCTGTCGCACGGCTGGTCTCTGACCCATGATACCTGGTACTATCAGAAAAAAGCGTTGTCGGGTGAGTTCCGCGTCGTCGTCTGGGATATGCGCGGCACGGGCCGCTCCGGGCATCCCTCCGACGAGGATTACTCGATGGAGGCCGTGACGGACGATTTAGCCGCCGTCTTTGACACGGTGGACGCCGGGCGTCACCCCGATGGCTGCGTTCTGGCGGGGCATTCGGTCGGCGCGATGATTTTAATCCCCTTCGCCGCCCGGTATCCCCGGCAGATGGCCGCCGTGCGCGGGCTGGCCCTTTTGGCCGGGACCGATGAGCCGATTTTGGAATCGATGTGGGGGCGAGGCTGGCTGATGCCCCTGCGCCGCCCGTTCTGGGAGCCGTTGGGACACATAATGGGCCGCTTCCCGCGCCCGTTTGAATGGTTTGCTCAGTTTATTGAGCGTCTGGGCTGCGTGCATCTGGCCCTGATGTTCGGGGGCCGGGTGGGCCATCTCAGCCGGGGCGACTGCGACCTCGTGGCAGGGCACTGCGCGGAGTTTTCCATGCGGGCGGCAGGTCGGGGGGCGCTGTCCTGCTTCGCCTTTGACGTGCGCGGCCTGGCCCCCTGCCTCCCCGTTCCGACACTATTCATCACCGGCGAAGGCGACCACAATATGCCCCCGACAGTGCAGCGGGCGATGGCGGCGCGTCTGCTCGGAGCTAAGGTGGTGCTGCTCCCGAGCTGCGGCCACCTGAGCCTGCTGGAATGCCCCGAGGAGGTCAACGCCCACCTGCGGCGCTTTGCGCGGCGGTGTCTTCAAATGCGGTGTTTTTGAATAAGGAGCCGAGGGGTTTCCGGTGCCCTGCCTTCTTGCTAGGCGCTCTCTGGCTGCACCCGCTCAAAAATCGCCATCTGGCTGGGTGCACCGACATCCGCATCTTCGGGGCCGAGGGGCAGGAACCGGGCGGTGTAGCCGAAGCGGGCGCCGATGCCGCCCGCCCATGCCTTAAACTCGGTGCGGGTCCACTCAAAACGGTGGTCTTTGTGGCGGAACTGACCGGCAGGGAGCGTCTCGAACTTCGGGTTGTACTCGGCGTTTGGCGTGGTGACAGCCACAATCTGCGGGCGGGCGAACTCAAACAGCGCCCGGCCAAAGGCGGCGAGGCGGGGGGCGTCCAAATGCTCAATCACTTCCACCACGGCGGCGGCGTCGTAGCCGGACAGACGGGCGTCGCGGTAAATGAGTGAGCCTTGCATCAGCGTAATCCGCTCCCGCTGTTTGGGGGGCATCCGGTCCAGATGCAGGCGATCCTGCGCGACTTCCAGCGAGCGGTACGACACGTCCATGCCCAGAATATCCGTGAACTGGGTGTCTTTCAGAAGCAGCGCCAGCAGTTTACCCTCGCCGCAGCCGAGGTCCAGAACGCGCTTGGCCCCGCTGCCCTTCAGGGCCGACAGCACCGCGCTGAGGCGCTGGTCATGGAGGCTGAGCTTGCGCTCCACGCGCTCTTCTTCGTGGTTGTGGATGGCTTCCAGATCATCGACGCCGGGAGATTCGGCCTCGGTGAGCTGCTCTAGAGCATCGCGCACCAGTGAGCGGCGGCCCTTCAAATAGCCCCGGACAATGGCCTCTTTTTCGGGGTGATTGGCAAGCCAGCCTTCGCCTTTGGCGATCAGCTTTTCCACTTCGTCATCGCCGATGCCATAATGCTTGCCCGCGTCGAGCGTGGGGATGAGAACGTAGAGGTGAGACAGCAGATCAGACAGCCGAACCGTGGCCGTGAGCGTGACGGAAAAATAGGCGCTTTGGCCCCAGTCGGGAAAGGTCGGGTCAAGCGGGTGGGGGACCGCGCTGACAGCGTAGCCGAGCGGCTCAAAGAGGCGGCGCAGGAACTCCTCGCCGCCCCGGCTCGGGACGACTTCCAGCGTGGCGGTCAGCGGCAGAGGCGTTTCAACCAGCTCGGGCCGGTCTTTGCAGCGGCCCCCAAGCGCGGAGCCGAAGACCTGGGCAATGGCGACGCTGAGGTATGACGACGCGACATAGGGGCGGTCGTTGACATACTGCGCCAGTGTCCGCCCCGTGCCGCGCCTTGCGCCCCGGACAAGAGCCACGGGGTCGACGTCTAGGAGCAGGGCCGCCGTGCAGCGGCCTTCGGAGGCTTCGGGGTAGAAAACGTGCGCCTGCCCGAATGACAGCGTAAACGACTGGGCACGGGCGGGGTTTTTATGCAGCAGGTAGCCGAGGTCGGTAGCCGGGGCGTGGTCGGTGGTCAGGGTCAGGAGCATGAAAAACCCCTCTACGCCGCGCCAGCAACCATGAGGCGCTTGAGCTGTGTCAGGGCGCGGTTTTGCAGGCGGGAAACGTGCATCTGCGAGATATTGAGCTGCTTGGCGACTTCGGCCTGCGACATATCCTTGAAGAAGCGGTGGATAATAATCGCCCGCTCACGCGGCTCCAGCGAATCCAGCGCATGGTCCAGGTCGCCGTAGGCATCCAGGTTTTGCAGGGAGGCATCTTCGGCCCCGACAAATTCCGCCAGCGATAGGGGCGAGCTATCCGAGTCGTGCATCATCTTGCTGTCAAGCGAAACCGTGTCGTAGGCATTGCCCAGCTCGATAGCTTCCAGCGTTTCTTCTTCGGTTGCGCCGATGCGCTGCGCGACTTCTTGAATGGTCGGCGGGCGTCCCAGCTTGCTGCTGAGGGCTTCCTGCGCTTTGGAGGCGGTCTGGTTTAGCTCCTGCAAGCGGCGCGGGACTTTGAGACTCCAGGCTTTGTCGCGGAAGTAGCGGCGGATTTCGCCGACAATGGTAGGCGTTGCATAGGTGGAGAACTTGGTTCCCCGGCCCGAGTCAAAGCGGTCAATGGCATTAATCAGGCCAATTGTGCCGACTTGTATCAGGTCTTCCAGCGGCTCGCCCCGGTTGACGAACTTGCCCGCCAGATAGCGCACCAGGTTCTGGTGCATGACCACGAGGCGGTCACGCATCTGTGCGTCCCGCGTTCGGGCATACCGGGCGAACAGGGTTTCGGCGTCATCCTGAGACCAGTCCGTCGTCTTCTTGGGTGTCATGGTGGTCATTTCATTGTGGCCTGTTTCAGTTTTTCCGGCTTAGTCCGGCGCGTGTTTGGTCAGCAGAACGCGGGTTCCGCTGGCTGAGGTTCCAATTTGGACTTCGTCCACCAGAATCTCCATGAGCAGCGCCCCCAGCCCTTCCTGGTCCACACCGGCTTCGGCAAGCAGACGGGCCTCCTCGGTCGGCGCGGCCACGTCCTGGGCAGCCACGGTGTCAATGACTTCAATCTTCAAAGACAGCGGCGTGATGGTGCTGATAATGCGAATGGTTGCGGCCCGGCTGCCCGCCCGCTCGACGGCATGGGTGCAGGCTTCGCCGACAGCGAGGCGCACATCTTCCACTTCATCATAGGAAAACGGCATCCGGCTGGCAATTCCCAGAATGGCAAGACGGGCGACGCCGACATATTCGGCGCGGCAGGGAATGAGCAGCTCGACGGTTTCCATCTGCGGGGTGTTCGTCATGGCCTCGGCGGCAGGCATATCGGTCACAAGGACACCCCTTCTTTGGCGAGGGCTTCGGCCTCGGTGGCATAAATATCAAAGATTTTGTTCAGGCCGGTGATCTCAAAAATGCGCTGAATTCGCATTCCGGGACCGACCAGCGCCAGATTGCCGTCCGCTTCGCGCAGGCGTTTCAAGCCGCCAATCAGCACGCCCAGCCCGGTGCTGTCTAGATATTCCACTTTGGACAGGTCAATGACGACGTGCTTCATGCCCTGCTCGGCAAGCTGAACCAAATCCTGTTTGAGCTGTGGGGACGTGTAGACATCTACCTCACCCTCAATTTCTAAAATACAGGTCGTCTCGCTGGGAGTGCGGCTGGTCATAGAGAGGTTCAAGTTGCGATCTCCTTCATTTTTTTCTTGCTGCCGCCGGTAGCGTTAAATCCGGCGCTGAATGGTCGCGCCGCCCAGCACGGAGTCGCCGTTTATGTCATAGATCACGACGGACTGGCCGGGGGTGACGGCCCGCTGGGGCGTGTCGAATTGCACGACAATTTCCCCGTCCTTCGGCCCGTTTTGTACCGTGGCAGGCACAGCATTCATATTATAGCGTATTTTCACCAACACAGGCCGCGATTCCTGCACGCCCGCAATACCCACCCAATTTATATCATCAGCAATAAGGCCAGGGGCCAGCAAGTCGTTGTTGTCGCCCACGGTGACGGTGTTCGTTTCGGCGTCAATGCCGATGACATACAGCGGAATGGGAGAGCCGACATTGACCCGCTTGCGCTGGCCGATGGTGTAGAACGCAATGCCGTCATGCGTTCCGCGCCGCCGCCCGCTGGTGTCCACGATGTTGCCCGCCTGCACCGTCTCCGGCGCGGTCTGCGCCAGAAAATCGGTGTACGACCCGCCCTGCACAAAGCAGATTTCCTGCGAGTCCGGCTTGTTGTGTACCGCCAGCCCCAGCTCCTCGGCAATCGCCCGCACTTCGGCCTTGTTCGTCACCAATCCGAGCGGCATCAGCGTATGCGCCAGCTCGTCCTGCGTAAAGTGGTACAGGGCATACGTCTGGTCCTTGTCGTCGTCGAGGGCGCGGCGCAAAGTCCAGCGCCGGGTGTCCTCGTCAAACTCGGTGCGGGCGTAGTGCCCCGTCGCCAGATACTCGGCCCCCAGCCCCCGTGCTTTTGCCATCAGCGCATCAAACTTGACGTAGCGGTTGCAGTTGACGCAGGGGTTCGGCGTCCGCCCCCGCTTGTACTCTTCCACGAAATTGCCAATCACTTTGTCGGCGAAAAACTCCCGGAAGTTCAAAACGTAGTGCGGAATGCCGAGCTTCGCGGCGACGCGCCGGGCATCCTCCACGGCTCCGAGCGAGCAGCAGCCCGCGCCTTTGGTCTCGGTCGTGCTTTCCTGCCAGATTTGCATGGTGACGCCGAGAACGTCGTAGCCCTGCCGCAGCAAAAGCCCGGCGGCCACCGACGAGTCCACGCCGCCGCTCATAGCGACCACAACAGTAGGCTTGGTATTGGACATAATTTAACTCAAATCAATCGTAAAACGGGGAGGCCCCCTAGCCCCCAATTCTGGGGGAACCAGACAAATACAGATAGGGCAACGAGGGCAGGGGCAAGCCCTGCCCCTACGGGTTTGCCTGTGTTCTTACTCTGGCTCCCCAAAATTGGGGCGGGGGGCCTCCTACTCACTCGCCAGACGTGCCAGCGAACGCGCATAGATTTTGGCGGCCCGGATCAAATCATCCACCGCCCAGCATTCGTCTTTTTCATGCGCCCCGCCATCTTCGGGGGCGCGGTTGCCAAAATCGGGGCCGAACGCGATGCCTTTGGTCATGGCGCGGGCATAGGTCCCGCCGCCCATGGTCAGGGGCGGGGTCATGTCGCCGGTTTCGGCGCGGTAGACTTCCAGCAGCGTGGCAACCAGCGGGTCTTCGCGGGGGATATACAGCGGCGGCTGATCAGTCAGCTCGGCTAAAGTCCACCCCTTGCCGTCAATCCCCGCCTCTAAACACCCGCGCAGGTCATCCGAGTTCCAGGTGACGGGGTAGCGGACATTGAAGGTCAGCGTGATCTGCCCGTCTTCCAGAGACGCCACACCCAGATTACAGGTCAGCGGCCCGGCGACGTCGTCCTGCCCGGCAATTCCCAGAGCGCCGCCGGTGGTGTCCTCGGCCCACGTCTGCATCTGCTGAATAATCTGGACTTGATCTTCCTGATGATCTAAGAGCAGCAGCGCATCGCAAAGGATGGCCACGGCGTTGACGCCGTTTTCTGGGGTGCTGCCGTGCGCGGAAACGCCGCGTGCGGTGACGTGTATCTCGCCCTCGTCGGTTGTCTCCGTGGAAATGCCCACGACCGCGTTCAGCCGCGCCGCCGAGGCGGCGGGGTTTGTCAGCCGCAGGACGGCGTGAGCGGTGTCCGGGACCATGTTGGGCCTCTGTCCGCCGGTGAGCGAGACTAGATGAATACGTTCGCCCTCGGACGGCGCGGGCCGGGTCAAAACGGCGTTGGCGATGCCTTTTTCGGCATACACCAGCGGGAACATGGCATCGGGCGTGAAGCCGGTTTCGGGCATTTCTTCATGCGCGAAGTAATGCTTGACGCACTGAAAGCCGCTTTCCTCATTGGCCCCAAGAATAACCCGAATGCGCTTAGTCAGCGGCACGCCGCAGGCTTTCACGGCGAGCAAAGCCCACAGCCCGGCCATCGCCGGGCCTTTGTCGTCGAGCGTGCCCCGCGCATAGGTTTTGCCATTGTGGATTTCCGCACCAAAGGGCGGGTGCGACCAGCCTTCCCCGGCGGGGACGACATCTACATGGGCCAGCACGCCCACAATCGGCGCATCGGGGGCGACGCCCGGCGCGGTCCATTCGGCATGCGCGGCGTAGCCGTCCAACTGCTTTGTGGTCAGCCCATGCTCGGCAGCGACTTCGAGCGCGTAGTCCAGTGCCTGCCGCGTTTCGGCCCCAAACGGAGCGCCCGGTGCGGGATCGCCTTCCACGCTCGGGATACGCAGCAAAGCCTGCGTTGTCTCAATAATCGGGGTGCGGTTCTGGTCAATCCACTCGGAGACCTGCGTGTCAATGGTGCTGAAGTTATCCAAAATTAAAGGCTTTCTTTCGCGTCCGGCGGGCGAACAAAGAGAAACAAAGATACGGTTTGATTATCCACAATTCGCAGCCCGGCGTCAACCGGACAGCCTCACCGAAGCGGCCTTAGCGAAACGTCACCGCGACTGCTTCCGGCGGGCGCAGGAGACGCACCGGCAGCGAAGAGCCGTCCATTCCCCGGCTCACAATCAGCGTTCGCGCGGCTATTTGCTTGCGGCCTGCCCACGTCACCATGCTGCCCGGTGGCAGGTGCGGGTGCAGCCAGCGGTGCAAAGGGCGGGAGACCCAGTCCAGCAGCATGATTTGGCCGCCGTGCGTGTGCCCCGCCAGCACCGCGAGGGGGCGGCGGCCCGGCAGATACACGGCGTCCGGGTTATGGGACAGCACCACACGCGGCAGGGCCGGCTCGATTGCGTCAAACCGGCTGTACCAGTCTATACGCCGGGCGGCGGCGGCATACTGCGCCGGGGTTTTGTAGTCCTCGGGCGCATAGTAGGCAGAGGCTTCCTGCAAGTCGTCCAGCCCGACCACCAGCAGGCTTTGCCCGCCTGCGGTGATGACTGCCGACTCATTATGCAGAATATGGACGCCGTGGGCCTCTAAAAACGCTCGCACCGGCCCGAAATCGCCGCCGAAGGTGGTGTAATCATGGTTGCCGGGCACAGCCAGCAGGGGCACGTCCCACTCCCATAGGCCGCGCAGCATCGGCGACAGCCGGTGCAGATAGCGCGGGTCAGTGTCGATGAAGTCCCCGCCGAGCAGAACGGCATCAAAAGGCTGCTTTTTGTGCCGCGCCATCAGCCGCCGCATCTTCGCCGCCAGTGACCGGGGCCGCGTCCAGCGCCCCAGATGCCAGTCGGTCAGCAGCAATACCCGGACAGGGTGGGCGAGGGGGCCGTCCGGGTCTTTGACGACGTGTTCCGAGACGTGCAGACGCCCCGGCTCGCCCCACCACATATAGGCCAGCAGGGGAGGCAAGGAAGCCAGCAGGAGCGCGGCAAGTTTTGGCGAAAAGCGCGGCATTGAATGACTTTAGTGGTCCGGCGGCGCGTCGGGGTCGCCGTATTCAAACTCGGTCGTCGTTTGGAATGCGCCGGTTTTAATATGCCGCCGGAACGGCTCGCCGAGGTTCACGCCTTCGGCGGTCACATCAAACACAAACTCCTGCAAGGTGCTGAGACGCAGCCCGCCCAGCGTCAGGGGCCGCAGGGCGACATACACGGGTGCCCAGGGACAGCAGAAAAAGTGGCCGAGCCGCCCGCCGCGCTTGTCCCTGGCATACTCAATGTCGCCATGTTCGTAGGCTTGGTCAATCTGATGCTGAATACCGAGCGTCTGCGCCGGGTCCGGGTCAAGCCGCCACAGGTCGTCAATGGCACGGCTGGCTTTATGGTCTTTCTGGAAATGGTCCCGCCGGGCCGGGTCGGTCAGACACCACGGGTCGAAGTCGTCCGGCTCCGGCTCGGGCCGGACGCGCTTTTTTCGGAGCGGCGGCAGGGGGGGCTGAACGGGCATCTCGGCGGTCGGCTCGGCCAGTGACGGCATGGCAATCATCTGGCCCAGCAGGTAGAAGCCTTCAATGGCCTCTTTGATGAACGGTTCCACGCGCTCGTGAACGGCCTGCGTTGGGTGGCTGCCGTGCAGGTCCTCGGCGTAGCGGGCTTTGGAAACGGCGGCAGCCAGGATTTGACGGATGTAATGCGCCTGCGCCTGCTGCTTCGGGTCGGAGAGCGTGCTGGAATCTGGCAAAAACAGCAGGGCCGCCTGAGCATGGTCGCGCACCGAGCGCATGGCCTGAAGCATCCCGTGGAGATGGGAGTTCGGGCACGGCTCCACATCGCTCCAGGGCGGCATTTCAGCGGGTACGGCCACATCCAGCCGGTAGCCGGGGTTGGAGTACGCCTGCTGGGCGCGGCTGACCCAGCCTTCCACCTGCGCGTAAAACTCTAAAATCTGGTCGGCGGTAATGGGCGGGACGTAGCCGACGGTTGCGGGGTCGCTGTCGTAATCGGCCTGCAAAAACGTATCGCCGAGGTGCTGCAAGACAAACGCATTCCAGGCGCAGAGCATCTCGGCCTGCGTGGCCGGGGGGACCGTCCACGGGGTCAGCCCCTCCGCCCGGCCTTCCAGCCGCTGCTGCTCCACCTGAGCCAGCAGGTCGTAGACAGCCCCACCGGCGCGGCGGTAGGCTTCCAATGTGTCGGCGGGGACTTCGCCGCAGAGACGGCAAAGCAGTCTGCCCCAGGCAGAGGACTGTATCATTGAGAGGCTTCCTTCCGCTCTGCCATTCGCTCTTTAATGGCCGCCTCCGCGCCGTTTTCGGTCGGCTCGTAATAGACCTGCGTTTGTGCGCCTTCGGGCAGATACTCCTGCGCCACGTAGTTGCCGGAGTAGTCGTGCGGGTTGAGATAGACCACGTCATCTTTGGCGGGGCGGCCCGTGCCGCTGCGGGAATCGCGCATGGGCTTCGGGACGGGGCGGGCGCGTTCGGCTTCCACATCGGCGAGGGCGCGTTTCAGGCCAACATAGGAGGCTTTGGACTTGGGCGCGGCGGCAAGGTACGTGACCGCCTGCGCGAGATTGAGCCGCGCTTCGGGCAGGCCCACATACTCGACGGCGTGCGCGGCGGCGTTGGCAACCACAAGGCCCATCGGGTCGGCATTGCCCACGTCCTCGGAGGCCAGAACAACCAGGCGGCGGGCAATAAAGCGGGCGTCCTCCCCGGCGGCCAGCATACGGGCCAAATAGTACAGCCCCGCGTCGGGGTCGCTGCCGCGTATGCTCTTGATAAACGCCGAAATCGTGTCGTAATGCGTGTCGCCGGTCTTGTCGTAGGTGAGCGCCCGCTGCTGCAAGGCTTCCTCGGCAATGGCGCGGGTGACGCGCCGGACGGCATCGGCCTTGCGCGATTCGGGCCGGGTGGTCGTCGCGGCCAGCTCTAACGCATTCAGCGCCGTGCGGGCATCGCCATTGCTTTTGTCAATCAGGTGCGCCCGCGCCTCGGGTTCCAAAACAACACCGAGTTTACCTAGCCCGCGCTCTTGGTCCGATGCCGCCCGGTCCAGCAAATCGCCAAGCTGATCGTCAGTCAGCGATTCAAACGTAAACACGCGGGCGCGGGACAGGAGCGGGGCATTGACTTCAAAGTAGGGATTTTCGGTGGTCGCGCCAATCAGCACCACGGTTCCATTTTCGACGTGCGGCAGAAGCGCGTCCTGCTGCGTCTTGTTGAAGCGGTGGATTTCGTCAATAAACAGCACCGTCTTTTTGCCGTACAGCCGCCGCCGCGTGGATGCCGCTTCAATGGCTTTTCGCAGGTCGGGGATACCCTGCGTTACCGCCGAAAACGGCTCAAAATGGGACTGCGTGCGCCCGGCAATGATGCCCGCGAGCGTGCTTTTGCCGACGCCGGGCGGGCCGAAAAAGATCACCGAGGTCAGGGCGTCCTCTTCAATCGCCCGCCGCAGCAGGCTTTCCGGGCCGAGGATACGCGCTTGCCCAACAAACTCTTCCAGCGTGGTGGGCCGCATCCGCGCCGCCAGCGGCGTGTTAGGCAGGGCGGCGGGGGAAGTCGGGGTGTCGTCGAAGAGGTCCATGCGCTATTGTAGCACATTGACCCCTCTACAAAAGCGCGTCACCGGGGCGGGCCGGTGCTGCCGCGCTCTTCCAGAATGGGAGACAGAAATGTCTGGCATGGCTCGACCGGCTCGCCGCGCAGCATTCGGGCGAGCAGGTGGCCGGTCTGGGCGGCGGCTTCGTTCAGGCGCACGTTCAGGACCGTCAAATGCGGGGCGACGAGGCGCATGAACCGGGCGTTCAGGCAGGTCATCACGCTCACATCCTGCGGGACGCGCAGGCCCGCTTCGGCCAGGGCACGCTCCGCGCCGAGGGCGCTGATTTCGTCCTCGGCGAAAATGGCCGTCGGCGGGTTCGGCTGCCGCAGGCGCTGACGCAGGGACAGATAGACCCCGTTTTCGTGGTGGGCGTCGTCCCGGTGTTCCAGCGTCTCTTCCAGCCCCAGCTCGGCCCTTGCCCGGCACATCCCCTCGAAGCGGCGCTGACCGACCATCAAATCGCGCCGGATATTGTAGAACAAGATACGCCGATGTCCCAGGCTGTGCAGGTAGCGGATAGCCTCGTAGCCGACCCCGGCATTGTCCATGCCGACCGCCACCGAGCCGGGCTGCGGGGACGAGCCGCGAATAATATAGGGCAGACCCGTCCGGGCCAGGATTTCGGGACGCGGGTCATCCACAAACATATCCGTGATAATCAGGCCGTCGCAGGTGCGCGACAGGGCGAGCTGCTCCATCGCCGCCACGGGGTCCACGCCGCGCCCGCCGCACTGCGCGAGCATCAGGTGAATGCCGTATTCGCTCAAAGTGTAGGTCAGGCTGCCGATCATTTCATGGTAATGCGGGGACAGCTCATCGGGAACCTCGTGGTCTTCCAGAAACGGCGAGGCTTTGGCCTGTCGGTCGATGACAATCATCAGGGCCGCCGTGTCCGTGCGCCCCCGCACCAGGCTTTGCGCGGCCCGGTGCGGGCTGTAGTTCATCTCCCGCGCTGCTTCCAGAATACGCTCGCGGGTCGCTGCGCCGACGCTTTTGCCTTCCCGCGTTCGGCCATTCAGAACCCGCGAGACTTCCGAGCGGGACACCCCGACACGAACTGCAATGTCTTCCAGACGCGCCCGAGGCGCGAGCGGATTAATTAGGTCTGCCATCATAAAATCCCCGTTTAATTTGCCGCCGCCACAGCGGGCTGCGTGTTTCATTCTGCAATCAATTATACACAGTATTTAGAAATAATACTAGATTTTGGGCATTTGCGCGATTCGCTTGACAAACCCTGATAGGAGTGCTATACTGACTCAATCACAGTTACCCACACGGTTGGGGAAGGGTAGAAAAATGAAAATTACACATAGCGACACCTCCGGGAGCGCCCTCCTAGTCCGGCGTCGCGGCTTCACGCTCATCGAGCTGCTTGTCGTCATCGCTATTATCGCCATCCTGGCAGCCATTCTGTTCCCGGTCTTCCAGAAAGTCCGCGAGAACGCCCGCCGCGCCTCCTGCCAGAGCAACATGAAGCAGCTCGGCCTGGGATTTATCCAGTATCAGCAGGATGCCGATGAGAAGTTCCCCTCGGGTGTCTCTTACGGAGCAGGCTGGGGCGGCGCGATTTACCAGTATGTTAAGGCCACCGGCGTGTACAAGTGCCCGGATGACTCGCACAGCACCATTTACACCGATAGCCAGGCCATCTCCTATGGCTATAATCAGAACGTGACCGGAGCCGGACAGTACGGTACGCTGGCCTCGCAGATCGCTCCTGCTTCCACCGTGCTTTTGTGCGAGATGACCAACGCCAATGCTCAAATTACCTATGGTGCTTTGGAGAATACCCCTCCCTCAGGCGGAGCGCTCTTCCTCTCGCCTTCCGTCAATGGCTTGGACAACACGACCGCCACTCCGCCGAGTATTGTCAACCAAACTGACGGCACAGATAACTATGACGCCAACCGAGGCCACACCAGTTATGCCACCGGCGTGATGGGCGGCCTGACCCCTTCCAGTGCCAGCCTGGCGCAGAATTACACCGGCCTGACCGGACGGCACACCGACGGCTCGAACTTCCTGGCGGAAGACGGCCATGTGAAGTGGCTGCGCGGCGCGGCGGTTTCTCCGGGCGGCGTCGCCGTCAACCAGAATGCCGCGCAGGACAACACTGCCCAGCAGGCCGCTGGCACCGCCAACCTGGGAACAACCACGCTGACGTTCAGCCCCGTTTAAGCGCGGCACAGGCCAGCAGAAATAAACCTGCGGCACATGGGGGCGGTTGCAATTTGCATTCGCCCCTGTGTGCCGTTCTTTGCAAGTGATATATTATGAACCTTTGGAAACGTACTCCCGCCCGTCCGGCGGCTTCGGCTTGGATAACTGGTCTGGTGACTGGCGCGGCCCTGCTTGCCCTGACCGGCTGCGGAAAGGCTGGCTCCCCGGCCACAGTGGCGGCTGTGACACCGGCCACCCCGGCGACGGCTCCTGTGCCGGCTTCGGCCCCCGCCTCGGTGCCTCTCTGGCCGTCGTCCTCGGTGATCTACACGCTGTACCCGGAGATATTTTCGCCGCAGGGCACTTTTGCAGGCGTCACCGCGCAGCTTCCGCGCTTGAAGGCGCTGGGCATCACGGATGTCTGGGTCATGCCGGTCACGCCCGTCGGGAAGCCGACCAACGGCCATCCGGCGTTTGACAGCCCTTATGACGTGCATGACTTTTACGGGGTCAACCCGAAGTATGGCACAGCGGCCGATCTGCACACGCTGATTACGACCGCGCACAAGCTGGGTCTGCGCGTGCTTCTGGACGAAGTTCTAAACCATACATCCTGGGACAACCCGCTGATCACGCAGCACCCGGAATACTACGTTCACAGCGACGGCAACCCGAAAAACCCGGCCTCCATTCAGATGGCTTTCAGCTACAGCGATGTGGCCCAGCTTAACTACGCCAATGCCGACCTGCGGGCGTATATGACCAAAATGCTGCGCTCCTGGATTACTGAATATCACGTCGACGGCTTCCGCTTTGACAGCGCCAACAACCCGGACGGGCCAACCCGCAAAATCCCCGCCGATTTCTGGCAGCAGCTCGGCCAGCGTCTGCGTCAGACCAAGCCGGATGTCCTGCTTCTGGGCGAGTGCGAGACGCCGGACCTGGCCCTCAAACCCTTCGCGCTGGACTACGCCTGGCGGATGTATGATCCGGGCGGGCACGGGGCGCTGAAGACCGCCGCCGACGGCGGTGATGTGTCCGGGGTGCAGACGGCATGGGACAGTCAGGTCACGGACTTCCCGGTCGGCATGAAGCATCTATCCGTGCAGGATGACTGGGACACGCCCCGCGATGTCAACTCGTTCGGCGGCCCGGCGGGCGCACAGGCAATCGCAGTGTTCAACTTCACCAGTATTGGTGTGCCGCTCGTCTATAACGGCATGGAGATTGGGAACGCCGCCGAAGGGGTCAACCCGCACGCGCCGATTAAATGGGCGAGCGGTGACGCGAGCTTCAGGACCTTTTACCACAGCTTGATTGGCCTGCGCCATAGCAGCCCGGCGTTCACGCAGGGCACGATGACATGGCTGCCGAACTCCGCGCCCAAGCAGGTGATGACCTACACGCGGACCGGCGGCGGCACGGAGTTTTTAATGATGATCAATCCCACGCCCACGCCTGCCACCGGCAAAATCAGCGTCACGCTCGGGTCCGGCTGGAAAGCCGTGCCGCTGGCAGGCGCAAAAACTGCCGCCCCGGCGGGGACGCCGCCGCAGTTCTCCCTGCCGCCGCGCACCTTTGCGATCTACCGTCGGCCCTCGACGCCCGCCGCGCTGGCCGCCGAGCAAACCTCGCTGGCCTCACTTAAAAAAGAAGCGTCCACCACTCCCGGCGACAACGCAGGCAATGCCGCGTATGCCAAAGGCTACAATGCCGGGGAGAATGGCGGGGTCGGCTTCACGCCCTTTACGGTCAAGACGGCGGGCACGGCGGGGACGTTTGTGTTCACGGCGACGGAGTCTGAAGGCAACAAAGGCACGCCCGCGCCCAGCACGATTGACAGCAGCGGCAAGTCATTTGGCCTGTTTGCTCAGACCCAAGACGCCTCCATCACCATTACACGCGGCTTCGCAACCCCGCTGATGCAGAAAGGGCAGACGTTCTCGCTGGACTTCGTGAGCGGCTACAACGACGCCGGGACGGCAGGCGTGGCGCTGACCACGGCGGCGGGGCCGCTCGGCAGCTTCGTGTTCCACGGCGGCGGGACCGGCGTCCTGTTCAACGACGCCAAAACGGGACTGGTCTTCGTCCCCGGCGCGTCGCATCTGGTCTACACGCTGACCTCTCCCACGGCCTATACACTCAAAGTGACCGGTGCGTACACGTTTAGCGGCACGGGGTCGTTCACGGGGCCGATTACGGGCTTTCAGGTGCAGCAGACCAATTCCGGCGCGATCACGCCGGACCACAACGCCTACTTCAACAACCTGTCCGTAGGCCAGACCAAAGACCAGAGCAAATAAGGAAACTTGCAGTGATTAACCAGGAAGTCTCACCTGCCCTGACAGAACACCGGAGCGAACCCGAGCAGCGGCCATTAGGGCTAGGCGCTCTGGTGGACATGAATTTCGGCTATATTGGCATTCAGTTCGGCTGGGGCCTGCAAATGGCGAACATGGCAGCCATCTATACCAAGCTGGGCGCACACGCGGAAACGATACCTCTGCTGGGGCTGGCCGGGCCGGTGACGGGCCTGCTGGTGCAGCCGATTATCGGCGCGATGAGCGACCGGACATGGAGCGCCCGGTTTGGCCGCCGCCGTCCGTACTTTCTGGCCGGGGCCATTCTGGCGTCGCTGGCGCTGTTTCTAATGCCGTCGTCGCCGGTGCTGTGGGTGGCGGCAACGCTGCTATGGCTGCTGGATGCGAGCGTCAATGTCAGCATGGAGCCGTTCCGGGCCTTTGTCGCCGACAAGCTGCCGCCGAGCCAGCGGGCGGCGGGCTTTCTGGTGCAAAGCTGCTTTATCGGCTTGGGGTCCACGCTGGCAAGCCTGCTGCCCTATGTGCTGCATTACGGCGGGGTGACGGCGCGGGCGGCGAACGGTGTCCCGCTGTCGGTGCTGTATTCGTTTGAAATTGGCGCGGCGGTATTTCTCGGCGCGGTGCTGTGGACGGTGCTGCGAACGAAGGAAGACCCGCCCCGCGACATGGCGGCGTTTGAGCGGCAGCGGCGCGAGACGCAGGGGTTTGCTTCGGGCGCACGGGAGATATTCGGGGCCATTCGCACCATGCCGCTGACCATGCGGCTGCTTTTCCCGGTGCAGTTTATGACCTGGTTCGGCCTGTCCTGCTTCTGGGGGCTGTTCACACTGGCGATTGCCCATAACGTCTTTGGCACGGATGATCCAAAGTCGCCGCTGTTTGACCGGGCCACCGAATGGTCCGGAGTCTGCATGGCCGCCAATGCGTTTACGTGCTTTCTAGCCGCCCCGCTGCTGGCCGGTCTGGTGTCGCGCCTGGGGCGTCCGCGCCTTCATGCCTTCTCGCTCGGCATCGGCGGGCTGTGCCTGCTGACTATCCCGTTTATCCACGGCCTGACCAATCAATACTGGCTGCTGCTGCCGCTGGCGCTGTTCGGAGTGGCGTGGGCGTCTATTCTTGCCATGCCGTATGCGATTTTGTCGGTCGCGCTGCCGTCCGAGCGGGTGGGGGTCTACATGGGCCTGTTCAACCTGTTTATCGTCATCCCGCAGCTTGTGTACGGCCTGTGTATGCCGCCGGTCATCAAATATGCGTTCCACGGTCAGTCATCGCCGACTTTGATTGTCGGGGCAATCTGCTTCCTGTTTGCCGCCGCGCTGGCCGTTCGCGTCCGCGAAGTGGCCCCGATGAGCGGGGATGTGCCGGTGGTGTGAGAGGCGGCAGAGGAGGCCCCCCCGCCCCAATTCTGGGGAGCCAGAATTTAGGAACCGGCCCCCTAGCCTCCAGTAATGGGGGAACCAGATAAACAAGAGCAGGCCCTTCCAATCCTAAATCCGGCTCCCCAGAATTGGGGCGGGGGGCCTCCTTTACTGCTCCATTGGGTACACTCACCCTATGGCACAACCCACTTTATTTGATGCGTTTGACGCCCCTGTCGCTGCTGCCCCGCCGCCTCTGCCGGCATCATGGCTGGCGGCGCTGGGAGGCGAATTCGACAAGCCGTACTGGGCGAAATTGCAGCAGTTCGTGGCCGAGGAGCGGGCGGTGCATACGGTCTACCCGCCCGCCGAAGATGTGTATTCGGCGTTCTCGCTGGCTCCCTACGATGGTATTCGTGTGTTTTTGCTCGGGCAGGACCCGTACCACGGGCCGGGGCAGGCGCATGGGCTATGTTTTTCGGTGCGCCCCGGCAACCCAATCCCGCCGTCGCTGGTCAATATGTATAAAGAGCTGAAAACGGATTTAGGCTGCCGCACTCCGAACAACGGCTATCTCGTGCCATGGGCGGCGCAGGGCGTGCTGATGCTCAATGCCGTGCTGACGGTCCGCGCCCACGAGGCCAACTCGCACAAGGGAAAAGGGTGGGAGACGTTCACCGACAGCGTCCTGCGCCATGTCAGCGCCCGCCCAGACCCGGTGGTGTTCGTGCTTTGGGGGGGCTACGCCCAGAAAAAGCTGCCCCTGATTGACACCTCGCGCCACGTCGTCATTCAGTCCGCGCACCCGTCGCCGCTGTCCGCCCGGAACGGCTTTTTCAGCAGCCGCCCCTTTTCGCAGATCAACGCGGCGTTGAAGGGTATGGGCCACGCGGAGATTGACTGGCAAATCCCCGATCTTTAGAGGTAAGCCGAGAAGAACGAGGGGTTAAAACCCCTCGTTCTTCCTCGTTCTTCTGGCCGCAGCCTTGACAAACGCCCCGGCGTGTGATACTCTTAGGGAACAACGTTTGCCCCGGCTCAGGCTGAGCCGGGGCGGGATACCCGAAAGAACCAAAGGAGCAGCCTGTGTACTGCACCGATTGTGGCACGGCTAACACCGTGGACAGCAAGTACTGCAAAGAATGCGGCGAGAAAATTAATGACGGCTACCGAACGATGATGCTGTCGGTCACGGACCTGCCCGCCGGGGTCAGCGAGGAAACCACCGGCGCCCTGACCCGGCTGCTGGATATGGCCTTTTGGCACAACGAGGCGGGCAATGTCGCCGCCGCCATCACCGCAAGCGAAGCCGCGCTGGCCCTGAACCCGAACAGCACGACGGCGCACTCGCTGCTCGGCACGCTCTACGAAAAAAAGCGCGACGACGCCCGCGCTATTGAGCATTTCGAGGCCGTGTTGGCCCTGAACCCGGACAGCGCCGCCGACAAAACCAAGCTGGAACAGCTTCGGCGTGGGGTTCACGTCAAAGCCGTCATGCCGCCGCTGGTCCATCAGTGGGTCCCGCCCGCGCTCCGCACTGTGGCCCCACGTCTGCAAAAAGTGTGGGCTGGCCGCGCCGACCGGCCCGTCAGCGCCTCATCAATGACTGCCTCAGTTCAGCGTCAGCCGCTGATGGCGGCGGGCGTGGCGACTGCCGTGATTTTAATTGGCGGTCTCTTTGCCGTCCGCCCATGGGCACACGGCGACGCTCCGGCCTCCTCCCGCCTAATGGTCGCCGCCGCGCCGCCGTCCGTGGCTCTCAGTCAGTCACCGTTTGCCGCGCCGCCGTCCAATCCCCTGCCTGCGCCCGTGATTATGCGCCCGCCAACCAGCTCGATGACATACATTCGCCCGGTGGCCCCGGTCACGACGGCGGACCCGTATGCGGGCGGTCCTACCTCGCGTGCAGCCTATGCTCCCGCCCCGGCTTATGCTGCTGCCCCGGCCTATGTCCTGCCGCCGGTTCCGGCGCGTTCTCTCAAACATAGGACTGAGGCTTTGCCGCGTCTGCGTCTGGCCGCACTGCCCCCGATTGGCTCCGAAGGGCTGGCCCCCGCGCCGGTAACGGTTCCGGTGGGCCTCCTGTCCGCGCCGACTGCCGTGGTGGCCTCGGCTGGTCCCGTGCCGCAGCATACGGTGGTGGTCAGTGGCCTCGGGGCCGCAATGCCGCCCGCCGGGGCCGGGCTGTCCTCGCACATTCGTATCTCGGTGCGCTCCGCGCCCGAAACTGAGACTGCCACTGCTGCCTCGCCGGACTCTTCCAGCGAAAATGGCGGTGGGGACGACCGGGCGAGCAGCTATCAGCAGCGGGCGCTGTCCTTGCAGCAGTCCGCTGACTACAAAGGGGCGCGTCAGGCGTATGGCCGCGCCATTCGGGCATATCAGGCGCAGATTGCCGCCGGGCAGGATGTGGAAGCGGCCCGGCGCGGCCTGGCGGCCTGCCAGACAGGACTTGAGATTTGTCAGCAAAGCCAATAGCCGTGTGCCTGGGTCTTGCCGCGCTGGCTCTGCTGGCGCGGCCTTCTCACGCCAAAGCGCCTCTGCCCATGGTGCTGCTGTATCCGGCCTCGCCTGCCGATGTGGCGGCGGCGGTGGACCTGCGAACGCGCCTGCGCCTCGATGGTCAGGTGCAGGTGCTGACCTATGACCCGGAGTCTGCCGCCGTGCGCCGGGCGGCTTCGGATTTTGCCCACCCGGAATGGCTGACCGGTGCTTTTACCAATGACGGAGTGCGATACTCGCTCGCCCGCGCTCTGGGGGCGGCGTTTTATATCGTGGTCGGCCCTGGTCGTCAGACCGACAGCACGCATTTAGAGCTGGTGGACACAACGCCCGCCGCACTGGCTTTTGACTGGTACGGGGCCAACAGGCAGTACGGAGCGCGGGCGCTGGAATCTCAAATTCAGGCCGCGCTGGCCCATCCGGCGGCAGGCGCGGTGGAAAGCATTGCTTCCATGCCGGTCACGCCAACGCCAATTCCAGCAGCCCCGCCCATCCCCGTTGTAACTGCCCCGCCGGTGCAAATCGCCGCCGTGCCGGAGCCTGTGCCGGTGGTGACGCCGCCTGTGCCGGTCGCGGTTGTGCCGCCTCTAGCAACGCCGCCGGTAACGCCGCCTGTGCCGCCCCCATTGCCCGTTGTAGCTGCGCCTGTTCAAACGGCTGTCGTTCCCGTTCCTCCGCCGGCGGCGACACCGACCCCTGCGCCGGAAGCTCTTTCTGTGCCTGCCGCGCCACTGCCGCTGCTGGCGACGGAACGGCCCGAGACGGCGGTCCCGGTCGGGCCTGCCAAGCCGCTCATCACGCCCGAGCGCGTGGCTGCCCGGCCCCTGCCTCCACCGGTCAGCGTGCCGCTGCCGAAGCCGGCGGCGGTTCCGACGGCTCCCGCGCCGATGGCCGTGGCCGCCCTGCCGCCGCTGCCGCTGAAGCTACCGGAGCAGGTCGCGCCCCGGCCTGTGCCCGCCGCGCCGCCCCCTACGCAGATGGCCCGCGTGTTCCCGCCCGCGCTGCCGACCCCGGAAGTCGCCCCGGCGATTGAGCCGCCTGCCGGACTAATCCCGGACGAGACGGCGCCGATTGCCGCCGCGCCCGCCCCACTTCTGAAAGTGCCTTCGGCCAAAGCGCCTGACCTTGCCCCTGTTCTGCCGCTGCTGGCGCAGGGCGACGCGGCGATGGACGGCGGCGACTTTGTGAGCGCCATCTCGTTCTACCGGCAGGCGATCAACGGCGTGCCTCTCAGCATCGTGCCCCGGCTGAAACTCGCGCAGGCGTACCAGAAAAGTGGCTTGAACGACAAGGCGCTGGATGAAGCCAAACGGGCCGTAGAAATCGCTCCCGAGGACGACTCCCTGCAAAAGTTTCTGGCGCAGATGGATCAGGACAGCGGCAACTCCGATGGCTCCCTGGCCCGCGCCCGTGCCCTCGTCGACCGCGACCCGGCCAATGCCGGGGCGCACAGCGACCTCGCCGAAGCCCTCTGGAACAGCGGTGACTTGCGCGGGGCCGAAACTGAGTACAAAACCGCCAAAAAGCTATTCCCCGCTGAGGACCACTCCGCAGACGCCCATCTCGCGCAGCTTTATGCCGCGCAGGGCCGCTATGATGACAGCCTGGATGCCCTCAAATCGGCGGGCGGCGCGGGCTATCTGCTGGCCCTGAAGATCGTCCGCAGCCGCTCTGAGACCCTCAGCAGCACGATTGAAGCCTCCCGCAGCGCTTTTGCCAAAGGAACCGTCACCCGCGAGCAGTTCTACGACACCGCCAAAAAGACCAGCGCCGACGCGCAGGCGCTGGCTGATTTCGTGTCTCAGCTCAAGCCGCTGCCCGCCTACAAGCTCTCGCACCTGCACCGCGTCCTGTCCGCCAACCTGCTGGCCCAGGAAGCGGCCACGCTGGTCAGCATGATTGAAACCGGCAGCGACACGGCGGCGGCGACGGTGTCCGACCTGGACAAGTCTGCCATGACCGAGATGCTGACCGCCCGCGCTGCCGAGGAAAAGCTGGGCCTCTGGCCGCGTGCTGTGCAGGATGGAAAGCGGTAGCCCCATGCGTTTCTGGAGCCGCGCCGCGCACACAGAACCGGGCCGCGCCCCGCTGCCCGAAGTCGGCGAAACTGTCCGGCTTCATGCCGCCGACGAGTCCCAGGTGGGCGTCTACCACGCCCGCGTCCGCGCCCTCGGGCCGCGCCGCATCCTGCTGGAAAGCTTAGAGACCGCGCCGTTCCCGGACGACGAAACATCCCTGCCGCCCCGCACGATGCTCACCCTCTCGTTCCTGCGCGACGATGCTCTGTACCAATGTGAGCTGCGCGTGGTCGGCCCGCCCGGACGGATGGGCGTTCTGGCTGTCTCCCGCCCGCGTGTGGTGACGCGGGTGCAGCGGCGTCAGTTCTACCGTTTGCCCCTGCAATCCCCCACCACTTTCCGCGTGCGCGGCGAGGAAAGCTTTACTGGCCCCGTTCCCGCCCGCCTCGTCAACGTCTCCGGCGGCGGCGCTCTGCTGTCGGCCTCGAAGCCTGTTCTGAGCGGCCTGCGTGTCCGCGTCCGCGTCCCGACCGGCACGGACGGGGAAATGATTGACATTGACTCCGAGTGTCTCGACTGCCGCGTGGCGTCTCAGGGCTTGTCCCGCGTGTACCTCATCCGCCTGCGTTTCTTCGGCCCCCCGCTCCTGTCCGACGAGGAGCGCGAGGACATCGTCGCCTACATCTTCGAGCAGCAGCGGATGCTGTTAAAGACCCGCAAGCTGCTTCGGTGAGCAGGTGACAGGGCCAAGATACGAGGGGTTAAAACCCCCCGCTGGAAGGCGCTTCGCGCCGGGCGGACAAAATCAACACAAGAGAAGCCCGCTCGTCCTTACAGCCCTCTCGCTTCACCCCGTCCCCAGACAAAAAAAAGCCCGCTGCCGGTTCGCGTGAGCGGTTCGGCGGCGGGCATCCGCCACAACGGGCGGATCATGAAAAGGAGGACATGCGCGTCTTTATTTACGCAGGCGGTCTGCAAAAAGTTCCAGGTTTCTCCTACGAGGAAATTGTAACCGCGCATTAATGCCTCTGCGTGCCTCTCCGTTGACTTGTGCCCGTCCGTCGGCCACAATACAGGTATGGACTCTTCTTCGACGCCGAAAGCCGCGTCGGGTGCGGGCCGGATGCCCCTGACGGTGTTTCTGTTTCTGGTCGGGATCAATCTGCTCTGGGCCGGATCGTCGCTGGCCGCCAAAATCGCTCTTCAAACCATTCCCCCGATGACTCTGGCCTTTACGCGGTTTGCCCTGGCGGCCCTCTTAATGTACGGTGTCGCTCGCGTGCGCGGGGTGGACCTGCGGGTCGCCCGGCGGGACTGGGGGATGTTCTGGGCGATGGGCATTCTGGGGCTGGCGCTGACCTACCTGCTGGTCTATCAGGGCATTCGGTGGACGACGCCCTTCGAATCGGCTCTCATTCATGCCACCGAGCCGGTCTTTCTGAGCGTTTTAGCCTACTTCTTTCTGCGGGAGCGGATGTTTGCCGTCAAAGTGCTTGGCATTGCGGCGGGGCTTCTCGGAACCTATCTCATTGTGGCAAACGGCTGGCAACTGCCCGCGTTCAGCGGGGCGGTGGCGGGGGATTTGCTGATCACGCTGGGGCTGACCTTTGAGGCGGGGTCCAGCATCGTCGGCAAAAATCTGGTGATGCGCTACCCGCCCGCGTCGGTGATGACCTATCAGATGCTCATCGGGGCGATTGCGCTGGCCCCGTTTGCGATGTGGGAGCTGGCCCAACCCGGCCATTCTCTGCACCCGACGGCGGCGGCTCTGTGGAGCCTCCTGTACCTCGTCGTCCCCTGTACGGTCTTTGCCTACACCGTCTGGTTCACCATTCTGGAAACACGCGGGGCGGGTGAAATGTCCGTGTTTCTATTCATTCAGCCAGTCGCTGGCGCTTTTCTCGGGGCATGGCTGCTGCCTGGGCCGAAACCTCCCAACTTCTGGACATATGCAGGCGCAGTGCTGGTGCTGTCTGGCGTCGCGCTGATTAACCGCCGTCCGGCGCTCCCCGAAGCCCCGCCGCCCAATTCCCCGGCGGCATAAAAGCCCCGGAGACCTACCACCTTGCTTCGCAGGGTCCTCCCTAAAGGGAGGATCGGGATAGGACCCCCTGGCCCCCAATAATGGGGGAACCAGACAAGGAGAAGAGGGGCTAAGTTCTAACTTCCGGCTCCCCATTATTGGGGCGGGGGGCCTTCTCTCCAGCTCCTAATCCTTCCTTTAGGAAGGACCCTGCGAAGCAAGGTGGTAGGTCTCTGGCAGGCAAAAAAGCCGCTGCTCCTGTTTGGGAGCGGCGGCTTCTGTCTGTCGGCGTCTGCCCGCGATGCCCTTACAGGGAAACGCTGGTTTTCTTTTTCTTGACCGCGAAGGCCAGGCCGCCCAGGGCCAGCATCAGGCCGAGGCTGACAGTGGTGGAGGCTTCGGGGACGGGAGCGATGGGAGTGCCACCCAATGGGCTGCCAGAGATGATCAGGTTGTCCAGGCGGTTGTTGCCGTTCGCCGAGGTAGCGCCGTTAAACGTGAGCCGGAAATAGGCGGTGCTGCTGTTGTTCAGAGCGGTGAAGGTGCCCGGTCCAAATGTCTGAACTTCAAACGCGGCGGGCAGGCTGATTCCGCTGGCAACCGTGGTGAAGTTTGTACCATCAGTGCTGTAGGCCAGCGTATCGTTGTTGAAGCCGGTCCCTGTTGCCTGCCCCGCGAACGAGAAGCCGATATTCTGGAAACCGGTCAGGTTTGCGGTCGCCGTCAGAGTTTTACCGTTGTTGGCGTTGCCAGCCCCGCCCTGAAGCGCCAGCGCCTGCCCGGCGGGGTCGCCGCCGTCAGCGTTTAAGGGGGAGCCGCCGAAGTTGACAATATTGGTCGGATCGAAGTTGGAAGACAGTTTGGAGCCACCCAGGCTGACCCCCTGATTTGCCTTATCCACGGCGAACAAGGCTGCTGTGTTAGCCGGGCTGTTAGTGCCGGACGCGCCAGCATCGTTAAAGTTGTAAACATAGATAGAGCTTTGCGCGTGTGCGCCAGCGACTCCAAAACCGGTCATCAGGGCGGCGAGGCCCAGGGCGGCATAAATCTTCATGAATAAGTGATCTCCTTGCGTCTTTCCTTGCCGCCACCATGATTGGCTCGGCAGGTAGACACAGTGTATCACAGGCGTGCAAAGTTTTCTGTTAAGTTTATATTAAGTTTTATGATTGGTAGGTAAATACACATTTATACGGTGATCAGCCATTGAATTTGCTCATCGCCCGCTCGATTCCATCGGCCACCCAGGTTTCCAGCGCCCCCACAGCCCGTGCCGTGGCGTCTTCCACGTCCCGCTCTTCGGCCCGACTGAAGCGGCCTAATACGAAATCAATCTGCACGGAGGGGTCACGCGGAGCGCCGACGCCGAAGCGCAGGCGGGGGAAGTTTTGGCCGTGCAGGTGGGCAATCAGTGACTTGAGGCCGTTGTGCCCGCCCGCCGAGCCGTCCCCCCGCAGGCGTAGCTTGCCGACCGGCAGGGCGATGTCGTCGGTGACGACCAGAATATCCGTGAGTGCCAGCGGCTTTTGATGCAGGAACGCTTGCACGGCCTGCCCCGACAGGTTCATAAACGTCTGCGGCTTCATCAGAAACACCCGCGTCTCGCCCACGCGCCCGTCGCCGAGGAGTGCCTGTTTGTCTTTTTTGGTGACCGCGATGCCGTGCAGCTTGGCAAAAGCGTCAATAACCTCAAAGCCGACATTGTGCCGGGTGCGGTCGTAGTCTTTGCCGGGGTTGCCGAGGCCGATAATCAGTTTTGTAGGTAGTTCCATAGTCTTTTAGTGCTGTGTGCCGTCCAGAATATCCGCCAGCTCCCCGGCGGTGGTCAGGCGGGCCAGGCCGATTTCGTAAAGCTCCAGCGCCACGGCGGACCCCACCAGAATTAAGCCAACCAGCATCAGGCCAATGCCGACCGGGCCGAGACCGAAGTGGCCGAGACGCTGCCCGCCCGCCGCCAGCAGGGCGGCCAGCACGGTTCCCACAAAGGCCAGCAGGGCCAGAGACAGCAGGGCGCTGGCCGCCCACATGGCCGAAATCCGCCGATGAAACAGGCCAAGCTGCGTCCGCAGGTTCGCTTTACGGGTGGGGGCCATATCAGGCTGCCGATATTCGGCGGCGAGGTCCCGAAGCTGCCCGGCAATGCTCGTGTATTTGCCCGTGTAGCCGGACAGCAGGATGGCTGTGGTGGTTACCAGACTGGCCGGGGCCAGGGCGCTGCTGATGAGGCGGGTGAGCTGGTCGATGGGAGGCGAGGGCATGGGCATCTTCTTACAACTGCCGCAGGGTGAGAAGCGTCACTTCGGGCGGGCAGCAGAAGCGCACCTGCGGCCCCATCATGCCCACGCCGCGTGTGGTGTAAACTGGATGCGTCAGCGTGTGCTGAAGGCCCTCGGGGTACTTGCGTCCGAACCGGGGGCAGTAAATCGGAGGCAGACCGGGGACGCGCACCTGCCCGGCGTGGGAATGGCCGGACACCTGAAAGAGGAAGCCTGCCGGGGACTCGTCGGCGTAGTCCGGCTCATGCACCAGCAGCAGACGAGTCGTGCCGGGCGGCACATTTGCCAGTGCTTTGGCAGGGTCATGGGTGTTGAGACTGCGCGACCCTAGCCCGACCAGCCAGATGCCTTCTGCGCCCGGCAGGGGAACAGACTGATTGATGAGTACGTGGAACCCGGCGGCGTGGAGCGGGGCATAGACGGTCCCATACATCGTTCGGGTCTGGTCATGGTTGCCCATGACGGCAAACACGCCGCGTGGAACGTCTTTCAAGGGAGCCAGCGCCTCGGCACAGGCGGCGGCCTGCCGCGCAAAGTCCGCCTCGCCGGGCGTGTCCGGGTCGTAGGTGATATAGTCGCCGGTCAGGAAGACGACGTCCGGCTTCTGGTCCAGCAGCATTTTCGCCGCACGAGCGGTGCGGGCGGCGGCACGGTCCGTGTCGCAGTGGAAGTCGCCCAGATGCCCCACCCGCAGGTCGCCCACGTGCGCGGGCCAGTCCGGCAAAACAACGTCGCGGTGGGTCAGCACCAGATGCTCCGGCTCAATTTCGTGGGCATAGGTGGGTGTGGCAATGCCCGCGACCGCACCGACGGCCATTGTTTTTAGAAATCGCCGCCGGCTTCGAGAGAGGGGTTTCTTGGCTGTCATAGCATCTCCCGCCGCCGGGCCAGCGCAAATACAAAGCACAGGCTCATCACAATCCCCGCGCACCAGTACGGGGCCGTCTGCCCGACATTGCGGTACAAATACCCTGCCGTGGCCGGGCCGGTGGCCCGCGCCAGGCTGTCAAACGACGCGGACAGCCCCAGCGCCGCTCCCTGCGCGGTCGCCCGGCGCGAAATCAGCGCCCGCAGGGCCGGGCTGTTCAGGCCGCTGCCAATGGCAATCGGGAGCATTGGCCCAATCAAAAGCACGGACAGCAGGGGAGCAAATGGAAACACAAGAAAGCCGAGCGCCATCAGGCCGATGCCAACGACGACCAAATTGGCCTCGCCGAATCGCTTCACGAGGGGCCGAATGGCCCCGCCTTGAATCACCACAATCAGCACGCCGATATAGGCAAACACGCCGCCCGCGACCGCCTGCGCCGTTTTCGGGTTGGTGTACCCGAAGTGCTGGCTAATGTAGGTTGTAAACGTGCCTTCCAGGTTGCCGAAGGCGAACGTGACGGCAAAAGTCAGCAGGTACAAAAAACCGACCGGGCCGGTCACTGCCTGCGTCATTCGGGCAAACCGGCTGCCGGTGGGCGTCGCCGCTGCCGTGGCCTCCGCCCGCACCGGCTCCGGCAGCTTCAGCGCAATATACACCAAATTGACCAGCGCAATCGCCGCCGACACATACAGCGGCACAGCCAGCCCGAACTGCCCCAGCAGGCCCCCGAGCGCCGGACCGAGGATGAAGCCGACCCCGAAGGCCGCGCCCAGATACCCCAGCCCCATCGCCCGCAGATGCGGCGGCGTGATGTCGGCGGCATACGCCTGTGCCACCGACAGCGAGGCCGACGAGAAAATCCCCGCCAGTATTCGCGCCGCGAATTGCCCGGTGATAGAGTGCGCCGACAGCCCAAACAGCGTGTAGAACACCGCGTCGCCAATCAGCGAGCCAACCAAAATCCGCTTGCGTCCGATGCGGTCCGAGAGCGCCCCCCAGAATGGCGCGAACAAAAACTGCATAAACGCATACGACGCCGTCAGCCACCCGCTGTATTCGCCGATACGCGGGTCCTGCACGCTTGACAGGTGCAGCCCCTGCCGGACATATTCGGGAACCAGCGGAATAATAATGCTGAAGCCCAGCACATCAATCATCACCGCCAGCGACAGCAGGGCCAGATTGACGTGCATTTTCCGGTCTTCGGGACTTAGCTCCGACTTGCTTTTTTTCTCCGGCATAAAGGGCAGACTCTCCGTGCTTTTAGTATACCTAAAAAAAGTGCCAGAACCCGTAAAAAACAGGAAGGAAAACAGGCAGGCAGGCACGAATACTGCTTCGTTCTTCGCCTCATCTTTTCCCGGTGCAGTTCAGGCCGGGCCGTCTTTCTTTTTTCTAACTCCTGTTTTCTGCTGAAAGGAATTATTCCAATGGCTGACACTGACCTGCACCCGGAGCCGACCGCCCCCGCCGCCCCGCCGCGTCCTTCCTGGGAAACCAATGCCCGCCCGGCTCCGCGCCCCGTCCGGCCTGTGCCGCCGCCGCGTGCGCCGATGGCCGCCGCGCCGCGCCTTGCCGCGCCGCCCCCGACCCCGCTTCAAGCGGTTGCTCCGGCTCCCGAGGCGGGCGTGCGCTACGACCTCGCCGGGAACCCCATTGCCGACTCTGGCCCGCGTCCCTCGGCGTATGCCCCACCGCCGTCCTACGGCTACTCGGCTGGCCCGGCGTCCTCTACCGTCTGGCCGCCCGCCCCGACCGGCGGGGCAATAACATACCGCAACAACTCCGGGGAGCAGGGCGACGTACCCTCCGAAATTGCCGACAAACGCTGGCACTGGGGGGCGTTCTTTTTCCCGATTATGTGGCTGAGACGACACAACATGACCGCGCAGGCGGGCCTGATCAGCGGGGCATTGATTATCCCGCGTGTGCTGCACAATTACGCCCCGGCCCCCTTCGGCGGCCTGCTGGTTGCCGCCGGGCTGCTGGCCTACTGGGTGGTGCGTATTTATTTTGGCTGGAGCGGGCACAAATTTGCCTGGCGCAACCGGCATTTCCCGGACGGCGTCTCGCAGTATTTCAAGGTGCAGCAGGCGTGGATGCTCTGGGGCTTCGGCGTCTTCGCGCTGGACATCATGCTGCAAATTTTCGTCCTCGGGGCGCTGCTGGTCGGCGCAGGCGCAGCGCATTCTGGCGGCAGCTACAGCGGCAGCGGTTACAATGGCAGCGGCTACAGCCGCTCCTACCATTCAGGCCATGCCGCCCCGTCGTCAGAAGACACGGACACCCAGACCGCCGCACCGTAGTAACAGTCTGACAGCAGACAGGACCACAGAATAATGCCAAATTACCTGTCAGGCGACACGGAGGCCGAAGACGCGGAGCCGGAGGACGCTGAGGGCGATGTGCGCTGTGACCTCGCCGGGAACCCGCTGCCGCGTGCCGCCCGGACCGCCGCCGCGTCACCGATGGGGCTGGATGAGCCGCCGCTGACCCGGCCCGTGCCGCCTCATCCTGCCTTCACCCGGCCCTCCGGCGAGCCGCCGCCGCCCCGGCCCGATTTCGGGGCGCCCGCCATCTGGACGCCCCCGCCGGGCTACACGTCGCCGCCGGGCTTTCATTCGGCCCCGCCGCCCAAACCCCAGGTCATCTCCGTATCCGGCACTTCACTCTACGCGGTGCTGGGCGTGGTGGTTGTCGGCATTGTCGCGCTCACATTCGCCCTGCACAACCTCAAGCCGAAGATGGTCCCCGCACCCGCCGCCTACAAGGCGTACACGGCGCTCGACGGCTCGTTTGTCTGCGACCGGCCTGTCGGCTGGAAAACTAAAGAAGCCGGGTCGCCGGGCGGCTCCCGCGCCATGGTCACCTTTGAGTCCGACAAGGTAGTGATTGAAGTGGAATCGGACGCCTCCAAGTTGCTAACGGCCAATTCCAATGTCGCCAACCCCTACGCCGCGACGCCCTTCGCCAAAGTCCTGCCTCTGGTCGAGCAGATGCACCAGAAAGACGTGGCGCAGTGGATGGACGCTCTGCCGAACTTTAAGGACACGAAGGCCGAGCCGTTTGATTCGAAGTTCGGTGATGCCCGTGTTTCCGAGTGGACTGCCTCCAAAGGAAACATTAAGCTGCACGGCTACCGGGCCACGATGGCGAGTTCAGACCGCGAGATTTCCGTGTTCTGCCTGACCCCGGAGCGCAACTGGAAGATTTTGGAGCCAGCCTTCCAGCGCATCATCACCAGCGTCGGGCCGGGGAGTGGATAGATGAGCAGTCGTCGCAAATCCAAAGCCAACCCCAAGTTTCTTTTCTGGTCGCTGCTCATGCTAATTATGCTGGTGACACAGATCATCCTGAGCATTGGCCTAATTTCCGTTGCTATTCTGCTGCATCGCTGGTTTGGGATTGTGTTGAAAGTTAGCGGTCTGTTTGAAGTATTTGGGGGCATGGCTTTTCTGATTGCTTTTGTTTCTGTGGGTGCCATCGGCAGGCGGGTGGGCTTTGTAGAGCCGTGCCGGACTGAAACATTGCGCCGCAGTCCGGGGCCGCTGCCTGTCGCCTCGTTTGAAACATTGGAGTTGCGAACGCCTGAAGCTCTTCGCAAGCAAATGATGATCGCCTGCCCGGTAATCGGCTGTTTGATTGCTCTTCTTGCTCTTATCGTTGCCATCAATCACGGTCAAATCTATAACTTTGCTGTTTCCGGCGTGTTTTTCGCGCTTGGCCTGCTCCCATTTTGGCTCGGCAAGTCAGAGGACTTCAACTTTGTCGCCCGCATTGATAGAGACGGTGTGGTCGCCTATCAGGGCTTCCGAAAACACGCGGCGGCGTGGCAGGAAATCGAGGCTGTCAAGATTGAGGCGCTTTCAGGCGCTCCGGGTGCGCCTGTCACCCGTACCTATGCTCTATTCGGACAGGGTGCAAAGCGGCTGTTCTTTTTCAATTTGCTTTATGTGCCCCCTGTGGAACAGGAAAAGTTCGAGCGTGTCCTGCGTGAAGCCTTTGAGGCGCAACCCAATCTGTCGGAGATGACTGTCTAAAACGCCATGTTTATTCCATTCGTCCTGCCCTACCGGGCTAAAAATCCGCCAGAGAAGTTTCCCTGGGTCACAGTTGCGCTGATTGCCATTAACGTGCTGGTGTTTGCCTGCACGGTCAACGGGCATCTGGATGTGCGTCAGTCGGTGGTGGACCGGTTCGCCGTCTCGCATGACAACCTGAGCCTGTGGACGGTCTTTACGGCCATGTTCCTGCATGAGAATGTGATGCATATTGCCGGGAATATGCTGTTTTTGTGGATTTTTGGGGCGGCTACCGAAGGCCGTCTGGGGCCGCTGCGCTTTCTGGCCGTCTATTTATTTGCGGGCATCGTTGGCACGCTGCTGTCGGACTTTGTGACGGGGCTGATCAACCCTGACACATCCAATCTGGGCGCGTCGGGGGCGATCATGGGACTGGCGGGGGCCTATTTATATCTGTTCCCCTTTGCGCCAATTCGTCTGCTCTGGTTCTGGTGGATTACGCTGCTGCCGCGTGGGGGCGTCACCGAATGGCGGGCGATGTGGGTGATTTTGTACTTTTTCAGCCTCGACGTGTTCAACGGCCTGATCTCAGGCGGTACGGATGGGGTGGGGCACTTCGCGCATATCGGCGGCGCGGCGGCGGGCTTCTTCGCGGTGATGCTACTGCGGCTGCCGCGCGACTCGGAGGACGTGTCGGACGTGCAGGCGACGCTTTCCGATATGCGGGACGTGACCCTGCTGCCGCTCAGTGATTTAGAGGCGCTGATGCAGCGGCCCACCACCGATGTCAAGCTGATTATGGCGTACTGCCGTCAGGCACTGGTGGCTCCGTTCGGCGCAAGCGAGGCCAAGTGCCTGTGGGGACTCTATCAATATGGCAACCTTCTGATGGAGCAGGCCCCGCCGACGCAGATTCTGGGGCTAGTGCTGCCGCTGTCGCTGCCCACGGCCAAACAAATCCCCTCGGTGTTCTACCTGCGGCTCGGCACACGATTAGAGCGGCTGGGCAGCCCGGACGGTGCGGTGCGGCTGTACAACCGCCTTTGCGAAGTGGTCCCGACTGGCCCGGATGCGGCGGTGGCGTACCTGCGGGTTGGGCGTCTGATGGAGCAGCCGTATCAGGACATCCCGCAGGCGCGCTTCTGCTATGAGCAGGTGGTGAGGCTCAGCCCGCCCGGCGCACTGCGCCCCGAAGCCGAAGCTGCCCTGCGACGCCTGCCGAGGACCGCGCCGAAAACCGATTGACAAACCGAACTTATGCCCGGTATAATACATCTGAACCGAGCGTGTGGGGCTGTAGCTCAGTTGGATAGAGCGAGGGACTCCTAAGCCTTAGGCCGCTGGTTCGAGTCCAGTCAGCCCCGCCTTAACAGTTCAATAACAACTTAATACGGAGAGGTCGCATAGTTGGTCTAGTGCGTCCGCCTCGAAAGCGGATGTGGCGGTAACGTCACCGTGGGTTCGAATCCCACCCTCTCCGCCATGCCCTGACCAGGACAAACGCCCCGCGCACTTAGCCCCCGCTGACTGCACGGGGCGTTTTTGCTGACCCCTCACTCTTGGAGGACATGATGCCGCTTTCTTCCGATCCGAAAGATCGCCTTGCCCGCGCCGCCCTGTCCCTAGAAGGCTTGTCTGTCGGCGACGCCTTCGGGGAGCGGTACTTCAATAGCGGGGCGGAGGAGCTGATTGCTGCCCGGACGCTGGCTTATACCCCCTGGCACTACACCGACGATACGCAGATGGCACTGTCTGTGTTCTCAGTGTTGCGCCAGTACGGGAAAGTTGATCAGGATGCGCTTGCCACCAACTTTTCGGTACATTATCAGGAAGACCGGGGCTACGGGGACGCCATGAACCGGCTGGTTCCCATGATTTATATTACGGGAATGTGGCGCATGATGGCCCGCCGCCTGTTCAGCGGCGAAGGCTCGCTGGGCAACGGCGGGGCGATGCGTGTCGGCCTGGTCGGGGCGTACTTTGCTGATGACCCCGCGCAGGCGGCGCGGCAGGCGGCGCTGTCTGCCGAGGTGACTCACACGCACCCAGAAGGTGTTGCCGGGGCCGTCGCCGTGGCGGTCGCTGCCGCGCATGCGGCATCTTTCTCTGCCGTGCCGCCGTCCCGCGCTGAGTTTCTGGCCCAAATCCTGCCGCACCTGCCTTCGGGCACAGTCGCCGACGGGGTGCGTCAGGCAGCAAGCCTGCCCCCGGACACTACGGCGCGGGACGCCGGGCGTCTGCTGGGCTGCGGCTACAATGCGACCGCCCCGGACACCGTCCCCTTCGCCCTCTGGTGTGCCAGCCAGCACTTGAACAGCTATGAAGAAGCCCTCTGGCTGACCGCCAGCGGCCTCGGGGACATTGATACCACCTGCGCCATTGTTGGCGGCATCGTGGCGCTGTCGGCAGGCGCGGCCAGCATTCCCGACGCTTGGACTGCCGCCCGCGAGCCGCTGCCGCGCTGGCCGTTTCAAGAGACGAGCGAGATATAAAAAAAGCCCTCGACCATTGCTGGCCGAGGGCTTTTCTGTCTCTGTTAAGCAGCTTTCTTGTGATGGTGGCCCTTCATCGCGGCCAGCTTCGCCTTCTGGTCGGGGGTCAACAGGGGCAGCATCTGGCTGCGGGTCGTCTGGCGCAGCGCTTTGAGCTGAGACTTGCGGGCTTCGGGGGTCAGCGAGGTGTCGGCCTTGATGGCTTTGGCCTGCTGGTGCCTAGCTCTGATAATCGGCTTGAGCTGTGCCTTCTGGGCGTCGGTCAGGTCCAGCGTGGTTGCCAGTTTGGCGATCTTGCCGCCATGATGACCCGCTTTGGCATGAGCGCCTGCTTTGGCGTGCGCGAAGGTGGGCGCAAGGGCCAGGGAAACCGCCAGCAGGGCGGCGGGAATGAGCTTGTTCATGGGTAGGTCTTCTCCTGAGTGTTGGCCGTTGACTGGCCTCTGCTTGGGTCAGACGCAGGGCGCTGAAGAAGGTTCAAAACTCCGTCAGCACCAGCCCGCCGTGGGAGCGCAGGATGCGGGGCTGGCCCGCACTAGATGGGGCGGACATCGGAGGTGCGGGGTCGTCTTTAGGCAGGCCGAAGCTGCCGAGGTCAAAGCCGAACACCGAGCGTCCGGCGGGCTTTTCGGTCAGTTTGGTTCCCAGTATGGCGCGGGCCGGGGACACCAGAGTCTCGCGCAGGGCGGCGACGAGCAGAGCGTCATGAGTGGCCCCGGCCCGGCTGGACACGATTTCGACCTCGCCGTCCGGGGACGGGGCGACTTCGCGGACGCCGACGCCGGAGCCGTCGAGCTGCCGGGTCCAGCCTGCGGTCAGCGCGGACAGCGCATGGGCGGAGGCGGTGTAGACGGCCTCCGAGGCGACAAACTCAGCGGTCTCGCGGGGCGTCGGGTTGTAAATTACAATCCCGCCTGCTCCATGCCGCCGCAGAGCCGGGGCGACGGCCTGCACGCCGTAAAGGGCACTTTTGACATTGACCTGCATGGTCAAATCAAACTCATGGTCGCTGACGTCCATCGCCGATAGCTTCAGCGCCCGGTTGACGGCATGGACAAAGCCGTCAATGCGCCCGTATTGTTCTTCCACCTGCTGAATGACCGCTTCCGCCTGCGCCCGGTCGGCCATATCGGTAGTCAGCGGGAAAATTCGGTCCTCGCCGGTCTGCTCGCGCACCTGCGTTGCCAGGGCTTCAATGCGAAAGACGCGGCGGCGGGCAATCGCAACCACCCGCGCCCCTTCGGTCTGGGCTAGGCGGCGCGTCGTGCCGTAGCCAATCCCGCTTGACGCTCCCGTGACAATCACCAGCCGCCCCGCCAGCGCCTCATCCGCCCGCCGCCCATCGTTGTTTCCTGCTCTCATAATCTCAGTATCGGCGTTTGCGCCGCCGGGCAAGAGGGCCTCTCCTGTGCTATAATTACTCTATGGAACCCAATGTCCCCCGCTATCCCGGCCCACGCTCGCAGGCCATGATTGCTGAAATGCAGCGCTACGTCATTTACCATCCCTGGCCCTTTGCGGTGGATTTGGAAGGGTGCGAGGGCATGACGCTTGCCACGGTGGACGGGCAGCGAATTTTTGACTGGGCCGGGTACTACGGCTCCAAGCTCATCGGCCACAACCATCCCCGCCTTCAGGAGCCGGACTATCTCAAAACGCTTGTGCGGGCGGCAAACAACAAAGTCGCCAACCCCGACTTTATCACGCAGGAGTGTCTGGACTATTATAAATTGCTGCACCGGCTGTCGCCGAAAACTATGCAAAGCTGCGAAAGCCGCGAAGTCTACGCCGTCAACTCCGGGGCCGAGGCTGTCGAAAATATGCTGAAATACCTGCTGTCGTGGCACAATGCCAAGCATCAGAAGCGCGGGGGGCGCTCGCAGTCGTCCAACCGCCGCTTTCTGTATTTCGACCAGGCGTTTCATGGCCGCACCGTCTATGCGTTGCAGGTGACGCAGACATTGGACCCGGTGGCGACGCAGGACTTTCACGGGCTGGCCGCGACGGGCAATATCAAAGTGCCGTTCCCGGCGATTGACAATGATGCCCCCGCCGCCGAGAACGACGAGCGGACGCGGCAGAGTCTGGCCCTGATTGAAAGCATTTTGTCCCAGATGGGCGACGAGATTGTGGGAATTATCGTGGAGCCAATCCAGGGCGCGGGCGGCCAGCGGTGCGCCCAGCCGGAGTGGTTCCGGGGCCTGTCGCGTCTCGCCCATCAGTACGAGGTGGGGTTAGGCTTTGACGAGGTGCAGACCTCGGCGGGGCCGACCGGGGAGCTGTTTGCGATAGACAACTTCGACCTGCCCTATGCCCCGCAGGCGGTGGCGGTGGGCAAGAAGTTCGCCGTCGGGGCGCTGTTCATGCGCGAGCCGCTGGCTGACATCGGCGTCCTAGACAGCACCTGGGGTGGGGGTCTGGTAGACATGGTGCGCTTCTGCCAGGAGTGGGCGGTAGTGGAAGACGAGGGCCTGATGGCCCGCGCCGCCGTGAACGGCCAGCATCTCGCGGGCGGCCTGCGCGGCCTGCAATCGCGCTTTCCAGAGCTGGTCCGCAACGTGCGCGGGATGGGCTTGTATCAGGGCTTTACCCTGCCGGACGGCCCGACCCGCACCCGCCTGACCGATATTGCCTTGCAGCAGCACGACCTGCTTCTCTTGGGAGCAGGCGCGTCCAGCATTCGTACCCGGCCTAACCTGAGCGTCACCGAAGCGGAAATTGACCGCTTTTTGGGACTGTTGGGCGTGTGTCTGGAAAAAGGGCAATGAAATTAGGAATCCAAAAGACCATATAGTGAGGCTTTCAACGGCAAACCCCTGAATTGAGGGAGATGGATTATGCAAGCGGTTCTGTTTCATGCCCGTAAAGGCGATGAACTGCTCTCCAAAGCACGAGTGTAATTCCGTGGTGGGGCTTTCTACACAGCCTCTAACAAAACAAATACAAGTTTGATCCTATTTTGCGCTAATCATTAAAATATTTTTGAATTAAAGTGCCCAAGAGCAGGAAAACAAAATCTTTTGTGGAATAAGTAACCGAGCTTAGATATATGAGATATTTGCTCTACAAAATTGGTTCTGAGTAATACCGGATAAAAGGAGACCACCATGATCCGCATCAAGATTAAGAACGGCCCGCTGGAATTGGAGTATGAAGGCACGGAAGAATTCTTCAAGGATGAGTTTCCAAGTGTGTTAGAAGCACTTTCAAAGATAGACATTAAAAGTGTCTCTGCAGAATCTACGGCCCAGTCTTCGCAGCCTGGGAATCAAGGGACGGTATCAAATTCAGGAGAATCCAAAATCCAGCTCTCCACAAGCAATATTGCTGCCAAATTGAGATGCAAATCTGGACCAGGCCTCGCAATAGCAGCCTGTGCTCATCTTACTCTAGTGCTGAACAAAGATACATTCACTAGAAAAGAGATTTTGGATGATATGCAAACAGCAACATCCTATTACACTGAAAACCATAGCAAAAACTTGTCGAATGCTTTGACCAGTTTAATCAAAGAAGGCAAGCTTATCGAGCGATCTAAAGACGTTTATGCTTTGCAAGCAACCCAACGACAGCAATTAGAGGCCACTCTTGCCTAGTGTCAATCTCACAGATGTGTTACATGATAGCAGTTTGCCTCAAAGAGACAAACTGCTCATCATCTTAGCCGAAGATATTGATAAACCCAAAACCGCTGCTGAAATTAAGCGTGTTGCGGTTTCTTCAGGCTTGCGTGCAGCTCAGAAATGGAACATATCATCTGTCTTAGCAGACAAAGATGGTCGCGCTGTTCACGTTGATGAAGGCTGGAAGCTGACTAGCAAAGGGCAGGATTATTTACGATCAAAGCAATTGCTTACTGTCAGCATTATCATAAATACTGCCAATGATTTGCGACAACATCTTATTGGAATTAGCGACGCTAACACAAAAAACTTCGTAGAAGAAGCCGTAAACTGCTTAGAGGCAGGTCTGCTCCGCTCCGCAGTAGTTTTTTCTTGGGTTGGAGCGATAGCTTTAATCTATGATCATATTGTTAAGCACCATCTAAATGCTTTTAACGTGGAAGCTAAACGCCGTGATGCAAAATGGCGTGATGCAACCACGGCTGACGAATTAGCTCGCATAAAAGAACATGATTTCTTAGATGTTGCGGAAAGCATTTCTGTTTTAGGAAAGAACGTAAAGCAAGAACTTCAGAACAGCTGCTTGAAATTGAGGAATGCCTGTGGGCATCCTAATTCTTTAGAAATTGGTCAAAATCGTGTTGCAGCACACATCGAAGTTCTAATTCAAAACGTGTTTTCTAAATTCTAGTTACATCTGCCTAGATAGAGCCGGGGGCAAAAACAGACTACTCCACGTATTTGTCCACCGTCATTACCTCAAACGCCTCGCCGACCTGCCGGGTGGCGAGGGCGGTGTGCAGGGCGCGGGCGGTGTCAAGCGAGGTCAGGCAGGGGATGGAATGCTCCACCGAGGCGCGGCGGATGAGCGCGGCCTCTTTTTCAATCTGCTTGTCCTGCGAGACCGTGTTAATCAGCAGGGCGACGCGGCCTCCGCGAATGAGTTCCAGAAGGTTGGGGTAGCCCTCGCTGATCTTTTTGGCCGTTGTGACGGTCAGGCCGTGCGACTCTAAGAACTTTGCCGTGCCGGAAGTCGCGTAAATCTGGAAGCCTAACTCGGCGAAGTCCCGGATAATCGGCAGGCTTTCTTCCTTGTCGCCGTCGGCCAAAGTTGCCAGCAGGGCCGCGCCTTTGCCGCCTGCGGGAACGTCAATCCCCGAGGCCACCATCGCTTTGTACAGCGCCCGTGAGAAGTCGGTGTCAATGCCCAAAATCTCGCCGGTAGACTTCATTTCCGGCCCCAAATTAATATCCACATCGGTCAGCTTGGCGAATGAGAACACCGGCGCTTTGACCGCGATATTGGGCTGATTGGGGTGCAGGCCATTAGTGTAGCCTTGCTCGGCCAGCGTTTTTCCGAGTGTCGCCCAGGTCGCGGCCTTGACCATCGGGATACCTGTAATTTTGGAAAGATAGGGAACCGTCCGCGAGGCACGGGGGTTGACCTCAATCACATACGCCTGATCGTTTTCAATCACAAACTGAATGTTCATCAGGCCGACCACGTTCAGGGCTTTGGATAGCTGCGTCGCATAGGACACCATCTGGTCCAGCGTGCTTTGCTTGATGCTCTGCGGCGGGTAAACCGCCATCGAGTCGCCGGAATGCACCCCCGCCCGCTCGATATGCTCCATGATGCCCGGCAGCAGGCAGCCGCCCTTGCCGTCGGCGATCACATCTACCTCGGCCTCTTTACCCAGGATATAACGGTCCACCAGAATCGGCGCACCGTCCGAAATGTCCGCCGCGTAGCGCATATACTCCCGCAGATCGGTTTGGTTGAAGACAATCTCCATCGCCCGCCCGCCCAGCACATAGGAGGGCCGCACCAGCACCGGATAGCCGATTTCCTCCGCTACCGTGACTGCGTCCTCGGCACTTGTCACTGCCCGCCCTGGCGGCTTCGGAATCTCCAGCCGCGTCAGCAGGCTTTCAAAGCGGTCCCGGTCTTCGGCCAGGTCAATCGAATCAAACGACGACCCCAGAATGGGCACGCCCGCCTCCATCAATGGCTTTGCCAAGTTGATCGCCGTCTGCCCGCCAAACTGCACGATGACGCCTTCAATCGGCGACTCTCTATCAATAATGTTCAGCACGTCTTCAGCGGTCAGCGGCTCAAAATAGAGTCTATCGGCGGTATCAAAGTCCGTCGAGACCGTCTCGGGGTTGTTGTTAATAATAATCGCCTCGTACCCGGCTTCGCGCAAAGCGCGGACGCAGTGAACGCTGGCATAATCAAACTCAATCCCCTGCCCGATACGGATGGGGCCACTGCCCAGCACAACGACTTTTTTCTTTGGTTCTGTCATTTTTTATTTCCACCGTACCGGTTGCAACTGATCATTCTGTAATCCTCGGGTACTCAACGCCGCTTCCAAAACTGCCGCCTGGGGTTGCGACCCCGGTTCTGCTGGCAGGCGAATTATGCTGGCAAGAGTTTTAACAAATGCCTTATAACCGCCAGCTATGCCTATGACCTTCTCTTGATTGATGACAACCCGATAATTCGGCAATACGGCGATTAGCCCTTGATCGAAAGCCTGATGGTGTAGTTCACAGAGGCAGAGGCCGTTGCTGGTTTTATTGCTTGATCCCTGCTGCCCCGTAGGAACTATGTGAATTGGTTCAGTTGGTAGATAAGCATCTCGGTAGCCACTGCACATCGCGCATCTGCCGCCATACGCCGCAGATACGCACCTGCGAAAGTTCGTTGAAGCCCAACAGTCTGCAATTGCTTTTACCGACATTTGTCTATCTTGCGGCAGTGCCTCTATCCCTGATTCTTCTAGTCGTCCCGATGCCTGCGACATACGCACAAGTACATCTTGTTCTGCTTTCGAGGTCGCTCCATGAAAATGATCAAGATTGCATATGTAGTTTATGAACGCATCAGGCTGAAAAACGACTACGACTTCACTCTCATTTCGAGCGTAAAAAGCTAATCCATTAGGATAGACCCTTGAATAATTCGCTTCCGGCACTGTCAAAGTGGTGTTTGCAGCACCCGGTTTTCTTAGATTATGAACTGCGTCCCAGCCAACAAAGTTCTGCATAGAGTCGTCGTATCCAAGCAAAAGGGTTTTCTCCGTTACTGAATTGAAGTCAAAGATTCCGTCCACTTCAGCACAAAGTTCCAAATTTCCGTTGTCTTCGCTTCGGCTTTGTAAGTTCCATAGATAGATGAGGGCCTGCTCAGATTTCTCATTACGTGAGAACGTTAAGTGCGAGGCATAATTACCCACCTGCTGTTGGCGGGGCAATTTCCACCCTGCTAATTCAGATGCGGAAGCTAACTTTTGGACAAGCTCTTCGTGGTCAAAAACTGTCGCCTGCCATCTTGTATCGCCTTTGCTATAATGGACCTTCAACATAATAGCGACCACCTTTCTCCGTCAAGAGCAATTACTTTTTTCCGCTTAAGAAATAGTTGAGCATTTCGGACATGGTGCTTCCACTTCTTTCCAAAATGCACGTCGTCGATTATTCTGTCAACTGTATCATCGCACAGGTCAGGATGTATCTGCTGAATAAGAGGCTGTAGGTTAAAGGTAGACAGCGGGCCTCTCTGTCTCAAAAGATAAATGATCGTTTCACTGAAAATGCCGTGTGTCGTTTTACCTCTTGCGCGGACTTTAAGCAATTCAAGATTAGCAAACTCGGTGCGTTGTTCAAGAATTTCCCGGAATTTGGCTCTGACCGCTTTGTCCGTCTCTCGGCGTAGCTCTTTCAACTCGCCAGTCGCCTCACCAAGCGATTGCAGCATTTCGAGTGGGACGAGACTTCCTAACGAAGCGTATCTGACAAGGTCCGCCCGAACCTGAGCCACTTCTTCAGGGCCACGCAACAAAACGCCATATTCCTGATTCCCGTTCAGGCCGCCGCCAGTAAGGTTACCTGACGTGACGATGGCAGTATGTGCGTCTGCCACATAAACTTTAGCGTGAAGGCGTGGCAAATATGTTATCGTTGCTTCTGGAATTGCCGTGGCAAAATTCAACAATGCCATAACATCGAGTGAGCCACTGACAATGCTGTTTATAGCTAAATTTGTTACTACATTAATCTTTGGAGGCGGCCCATTTTCTTTCGCTGTCAACAATTGGCACACCTTCTCCAAAGGTCCTTTACTGATAAATGGGGATACCATAAGCAAGTCTTGTTTAGCCGAAGCCACCAAGTCATAAAAACGGGTTTCCCAGGGTGAAGACAATACCTCCCAAGCGGGTGACTGATTCAAAGTTTGTTCCTCTCGCCGCTACCATAAGCCTTTTTCCGCGTCAGGGCGAACGGCGGCGAGGTAACAACAAGGTCTACAGAATTGTCAGGAAGCGAATCAAGCAAAATAAGAGAGTCGCCTATGTAAGTCGCTCCACAAATTTGGTCATCAAATGGCTCAGGAAGTGTATCAAAGATTTTCATTAAACGGATTCCTTTACGTCAGCGAGGTTGCGGAAGTTTTTGATTTGGACGCGGGTAATCATAATGCTTCCGGTTACCCTGCCCCGGCGTGTGCCGCTGCCGGACGCCGCCGGGCTTGTTCCAGATGGACGCTCAGGACGGCGACGTCGGCGGGGGTGACGCCGGGGACGCGGCCTGCCTGGCCGAGCGAGACGGGGCGGACGCGGGTCATGTTGTCGCGGCCTTCGTGGGACAGGGCGCGGACGGAGCGGTAGTCGAAGGACGTGGGGATGGGCACGTCCTCGCGGCGGGTGGCGGACTGGACCTGATCGGCCTGACGCTTGATGTAGCCGTCGTATTTGATGCGGATTTCCACCTGCTCGGCTTCGGCCCGGTTCAGCGGGGCCGGGGGGGCGGAGAAGGCGGCGACGGCGGGATAGGTGACGCCGGTGCGGCGGAGCAGGTCGGACAGCGGGACGCGCTGGCTTACGGGGGCGAGGCCGGAGGCGGCGAGGCGGGCGTTGTCTGTGCCGCTGATAAGCGTCGCGTCGAGGCGGGCGGCTTCGGTGTCGATGGCGCGGCGCTTGGCTTCAAACATCTCCCAGCGGGCGTCGGGGACCAAACCCACAGAACGGCCCCACTCGGTCAGGCGCAGGTCGGCGTTGTCCTGACGCAGCAGCAGGCGGTACTCAGCCCGCGAGGTCAGCAGGCGGTACGGCTCATCGGCCCCTTTGGTCACGAGGTCGTCCACCATGACCCCCAGATACGCCTCGGAGCGGCGCACGATGAACGGGGCGCGGCCCAGCGCGTGCAGGGCGGCATTGGCCCCGGCCAGCAGGCCCTGCCCGGCGGCTTCCTCGTAGCCGGACGTGCCGTTGATCTGCCCGGCCAGAAACAGGCCCGGCAGGCGGCGAGACATCAGCGCATGGGTCAGCTCGGTGGGCGGCACGGAGTCGTACTCCACAGCGTAGCCGGGCACGAGCATGACGCACTCTTCGAGGCCGGGAATAGTATGCAGAAACTCAAGCTGAACGTCGGCGGGGAGCGACGTGCTGGTTCCCTGCACATAGAGCGAATCGGTGTGCCAGCCTTCTTGTTCCAAGAAAACCTGATGGCTGTCGCGCTGGGAAAAGCGCACGATTTTGTCTTCAATGGACGGGCAGTAGCGCGGTCCCGGCCCTTCAATCAGGCCACCGTACATGGCCGAGCGATGCAGGTTGGCATGGATGACTCCTGAAGTCCGGGCGTTGGTGTGGGTCAGCCATGCCGGGAGCAGGCCGGGAACGTCGACGCGCTCATGCAGCAGCGAGAACGGGGGCGTGTCCGGCTCGGACTCAATGGGGTTCGTTTTCGCAAAATCGACGCTTTTTTTGTCGATACGCGGCGTCGTGCCCGTTTTCAAGCGCCGGGTGACGAACCCCAGGCGGCGCAGGGTGTCGGACAGCGGCCCGGAAGGCGCTTCGCCAAGACGCCCGCCTTCGGTGCGCTCGCTGCCCCGGTGCATGACGCCGCGCAGGAAGGTCCCCGTCGTGATGACCACCGCGCCCGTCCGCAGGATTTCGCCGCCCGCGAGGCGCACGCCGACGACGCTACCGCCTTCGACCACCAAATCTTCGACCGCTGCTTCGCGGAGCGTGAGATGAGGGGCGACTTCCAGGGTCGCCCGCATTTCGCGGCTGTACCAGTCCTTGTCGCACTGAGCGCGAATAGCCTGCACGGCGGGGCCTTTGCCGGTGTTCAGCATCCGAATATGGGTCAGCGTCTTGTCGGCGTTGACGCCCATCTGCCCGCCGAGCGCGTCAATCTCCCGCACGAGATGGCCTTTGGCGGGGCCGCCGACCGAGCAGTTGCAGGGCATCAGCGCCACCTTGTCCAGCGACAGGGTCAGGCACAGCGTTTCCGCCCCGAGCCGCGCCGACGCCAGCGCCGCTTCCGCGCCGGCGTGGCCCGCGCCGATAATTATTACATCAAAGTCATTCATAATTGAAACGTCAGGCTTCTAACTCTCTCGTTTTCTCGTAAAGATAGGCATAAAGATCAACGCCAGTATAGTCACTGATATAGTTCCAAGCATCTTTACCGACATATGCCTCGCCCTGCTGCCGATAGGCTGTGATCACTTTGTTTTGTATCTTGATTGCTTGATCTGATACTGGCATATAGTACATCACTCGGACTGGAATCATTTGTCGCTCTACAATGCACTGAACCTTATGGTTTTCTTTTCTGGTGTGATCCCCATCAGTAGTTGCATCTCGCCATTTGATTTCGTGTGCTTTGTTGTCTTGTTCTACAAAAGCGTCGATGCTGAATTTTTTCGGGTTAGTGCTGACCGTATTCAGTATCGTGATGCTTTTGCCGCCTTTGGTGTGTTCGATAACTGCCTGCGTGGTTTTCTCCAGTAGCCGACCGACTGCGTTATAGAAGAGACGGCCAAGATTATGATACAACTCTATTCGCCTGCCTTCATCTTGTGAGATGTTAAAAAGCTCATACACTTCCATATGCTGTCCGCGAGTGTTTGCCAGAAGTTCTCTGCGCTTCCGCATTCCTTCTTCGAGCGCCGGTATTTGCTTCTGCATTATTTCATTCAAAGAGGCAAGCAATTTGTCGTCCACAGAAAATCCTTTCCAGATCAAATCCTTTTTTGCTTATATCGTCATAAGACAAGACGAACAAGGCAACTGAGCTTGAGAATTGCGCTTGAAGTGCCTCTTTCTCCAGATTTGTCACGCTGGGGATGATAGCAATTCCTATCCGGCAATTCTTGCTCACAGCAGTCCGTATAAATTCCCCAAGAGCTTCCGTATTCTCTCCCGCCTCCAAATACCGAACGGCTACACTCGTTCCGTTCCAATTTTTTTTCAGGATGCCGTCCAAGTTGCGGTTGCGGTGAACAAGGTTCATCTCAAGAATGCTGCTGAGGTGGCGTTTTTTCTCTCCCTCTGAAAGCTTTAGAAAACGAGACAATAGATATGGCTGATGATGATTACTGTGCCCAGGCGAATCACCGGTAGTCGAGAGCCTTCTCCGCGTGATCTCAAGCGCCTCTTCCAAACAGTCAATTCCTATCCATTTGCGGTTGAGTTCTTTTGCGGCAACCAAAGTTGTTCCGCTCCCACAAACCGGGTCCAATACAACATCGCCTTCTTCGGTGGTGGCGAGCAAAATCCGACGCAACAACTCAAGCGGTTTTTGCGTGGGCCATCCCGTTCGCTCTCTCGCTCTTGGGTTGAGATAAGGAATCTCCCAAACATCTCGCATCGGCACGCCTTTTTTATCTTGGCTGTAAGGCTGATAAGCGCCATCTGCATCTGTAACCGTGATACATTTTCCGTGGATGTTACGTCCCCTTTTCTGCCATATTTGATCAATGTTTGTTGTAAGCGAGTAATCTTCATGCAGAGGAAAAAATTTAAAGTCGTCAGATTTAGAGTAGAAATGGATTGTTTGGTGCGCTCTCTGGAACCCTTTTAATTTGTTGGACCAGCGTTTGTAGTACCAGATAATTTCACTGCGAAATTGGTCCGATTGGAATATCTCATCCAACAAAGCACGCAGCAGATGAGAGGCATGCCAGTCACAGTGGAAAAACACGGAACCGCTTGGCTTGAGAGTACGATAGACCTCTTGGAGCCGCACCCTTACCCAATCCAGATACTCCTCCGAACTAGCCCAAAGGTCTTGGAAGACTAGCTCAGTTCCTTCCGTTTGGTAAAGTGTGCGGTCAAAGTTAGACTGCCGCTTGTTGGTGAAGAACGGCGGGTCCATATAGGCAAGGTCGATAGATTCGTCGGGCAATCTTCGCAAGACCTCGAGATTGTCTCCATAAATGAGAGCCGGAAGATCAGGGAGTATCATTTTTTCGCTTCCTTACGCTATCTCAAAAATTATTGTGCGGCCTTTAGCCGGGCCGCCCACGGAGCAGTTGCAGGGCATCAGCGCCACCTTGTCCAGCGACAGGGTCAGGCACAGCGTTTCCGCCCCGAGCCGCGCCGACGCCAGCGCCGCTTCCGCGCCGGCGTGGCCCGCGCCGATAATTATTACATCAAAGTCGTTTCCAAAATCTCTCATTGTAGCGTATTATAGCATATCGCCGGGCAAACAAAAAAGCCGAAGCGCAGCAATGCGCTTCGGCTTTTTCGCGTGCGGGGCAGTCCGCTCAGACCGAGCGGCGGCCCGTGAGGAACTGATACAGGAACACGATCACGGCGATGACCAGAAGGATGTGAATCAGGCTACCGCCAACGTGTGCAAACAAAAACCCAATCAGCCAGAGGACCACCAGAACGGCCCCGATGATATACAGAATACTTCCCATTTTGCGCTTGTCTCCTTTGCGTGACTACTTGCTTATTCCCTGTTCGCGGGCGGCTAAACCATTCAAATCCGCTGTGCCTCCCAGCACCAATCGGCTGTCCTTGATTTCCGCCTGCGTCACCGACAGCGGCACGCGCAGGCCAGAGAGCGTAATCACCGGGTTCAGTTGGTCCAGTGCCAGATTAATCAGCCCGGCGGGCAGGGGGACGCGGCCAAGCTGTGCGCCGTTGGCGACGAAATCCAGCCGGGTCGGGTCTGCCAGACTCGGGCGCACCGTGCCGGACAGTACAGCGACGGTGTGCAGGCCAAGAAACGTCACCGGGACCGCCGCCTGCACGTCGTCGGGGCGCAGCGTGACCGTCAGCCCCGGCAGGAGCGGCTTGGAGGCCGCGAGATAATTCGTTAGCTCCGGCTGACTGAGCGTGGCCGTGAAGCGCGTTTGGCCGACATAAGTAAGCTTCCGGGTAGAACGGTCAAACGACACGTCTTCAGCGTCGGCGGTCAGCGTGTCTACCGTCAAATCGGGGGAGAGCTGCACCAATCGGCCCTGAATATGCACGCCCCGTGCCCGGCCCCGCACCAGCGCGAACGGGTCGCCGTCCACCTGCACATCGTAGCGGGCGGCAGGGCCGATGACGCCCGGCAGGGCATCGGCGATTTTGTGCGCCGCCGTCTGCTGCACCGGATGAGCGCAGCCGGTCAGCGCCAGCACGGCAATGGCACTAACCATCACGCTATGCCGGAGCATCGGTGGAACTCGCTTCGGGCGCTTTGGGGTCATACGAGTTTGACACAATCACGGAGTCCGCACCGATAGCCTGCACTGCCGTCATCGGCAGGTGGGGCTTGCCGTGCAGGGTATTGTCCAGCAGGCCCGTCGACAGAACGAAATAAGGCACTTGCAGCGTGTTTGTGTCCACGCCGACATCGGCAATTTTGCCGACAATGCTGCCCGCTTCGGTCAGCACCGGGCGGCCATCCAGCGGCTTTGCGGGCTGTGCGGACGGCCCGGTCGCGGCGGGGTCATACTCGGTCAGCGCGGCTTCCGAGTCAATCGTCAGCGCATCGCTGCCGACGGCCCGCACATGAGTCGCATCTAAAAATTTAGGCTTCGAGAACATTCCGCCCCGGTCTACTAAAATACCCACAATCACGGCTTTGGCCGTGTCAAAAATCACATCGTCGACGCGCCCCAGCCTGTCACCGCCAGTCAGCGAGACGACAGCAAGCCCAGCCAGCTCGCGTCCTGTTTGAATTGCCAAGTTTTTCCTCCAAAATTACAGTCTGCCTGCCATGTTTACCCCCAATCGTAACAGGTTAAAACGGAAATGCACCGACAGCGGATTGGTCCGGCAAGAAAGGAACGTTCAATGAACCACCAGAAACCCCTGCTCCTTCTCGGAGCAGTCGCCGTGATGCTGAGTGCCTTCGCACCTGGCGTTGCCGCGAAATCCAAGCACCCGAAACACGCCAAACAGCAGGCCGCACCCACGGCCCCGACCACTCCGGCGACGCCCGCCACTCCGTCTACGCCGATGATCCCGGACAGCCCGGTTCCGCCGCCTCCAGTGACCCCGCCCGGCGACCCGGCCCCGGTGACGCCGACCACGCCGCCCGGCATTGCCCCGCTGCCGTCGCCCGGCGCAAATCCGGCTGCGCCCGGTACGCCCCCAACCGCCGTACCCGGCAGCACGACGCCCGGCGGCGGCCCTGGTATCGCCGGAACTGGAGTCCCCGGCTAACGGTCAATCGAAATCAAACCGCCCCTTTCCTGCACAGGAAAGGAGCGGTTTTTTGCCTATGGCCTGATATTCTCCCAGAGATCGGCGGGCGCGAACCGGGACAAATACCGGGTATTACTGGTGGCGATGACGATTTCGGTGGGGGCATAGCCAAGCGCAAGCACCTGAGCGGCGACGATAACATCTCCGTCCACAGCGTGAACATCGGCGGTCGTCAGGCCCTGATTACGCACCTGTGCCCACAGCGCGGCGGCTTCCTGCATAGCAGCGGCCGTCAGCGGCACATACCGGGCAAGCTGTTTCAGCAGGTCGAGCCGAAGAACGCCGGTCGGCTTGCCTGCCCGAAGCAGTTCCCGCCGCACTTCATAGTCGGCAATTTCTGGCACGTAGATTCTAATGCCCTGCGTGAGCAGGTTCTCCATCCAGAGACGGCAGGCATCCCCTTCCGCCGACTTGCCGGCCTTTTGTGTGACCAGCCCCAGAGGCGACGAGTCGAGAGCGGCAGCGAGCAGCATCAGCGTCCCCCCGTATTGGGGAGCGCGAGGCGGCTGGCCTGCAAGTTGGTGAGAAGCTCCTGTGTTTCGACGTCGCGCTGCTGCATTTCCTGCGGGTCGTCGGTGGCGTCCTCTTCGCGCCAGGACTGAAGCAGGCCAATCAACTCTTGGTTTTCCTGATCAATTTTCTGTTCAATCTGCGGCGCATAGACTTTGACTTCCAGCACGGCATCGGGGGCGAACTCGTCGCGGCGGCGCATCAGCTCATCCCAGGTTCCGCGATAGATTTTGGCTGGCTCGGTTTGGACTGGCTCGGTTTGGATCATTTTGGTCTCCTCTTCAGACGCTACGGCATCTCAATCTGCGCTTTTACGGACGTCGGGGGCAGGTGTGAGGCGAAGTCAAACGCGGCCACGCTGTCGGCGAATGGAAACGTGTCGGTAATCAGCGGCTTGACATCAATTTTGCCGCTGCCCATCAGAGCGACGGCGCGGCCAAAGACGTGGGCATAGCGAAAAACGTGTTCCACGCGGGCCTCTTTGACCTGTGCGCCCACCACGTCATAAGCCACCGGGCCAGTCGGCATCCCCACTAAGACGGCGCAGCCGCCGGGCCGGAGCGGGGCAAAAATACTTGCCAGAGCGGGCGCGGCCCCGCTGCACTCAAACACGATGTCCGCACCCCAGCCGTCGGTCATCTGCGCGACGACTTCGGTGACGCTCTCGCTTGCGACGTTCACCGGCGTAATCGGCCCCAGTGTGGCTGCCAAATCCAGCTTCGGCTGCTGCGTGTCGGTAATCACGACGCGGCTGCATCCGCCCGCGAGAGCCGCCAGGGCCGTAACCAGCCCGATAGGCCCCGCGCCCATGACGACGGCCAAATCGCCAGGCTCGATCTTTGCTTTCTTGGCCGCCTGCATCCCGACAGCCAGCGGCTCGACCATCGCGGCCTCGGCAAACGAAACGGTGCCCGGCAGCTTGAACGTGTAAGCCGCCGGATGAACCACCGAAGGCCGCAGGACGCCGTGAACGGGCGGGGTAGCCCAGAAGCGCACGGCGGGGTCCAGATTATACAGTCCCAGCCGGGACGCTCGGCTGTTCGGGTCAGGAACACCCGGCTCCATGCACACCCGGTCGCCGACGGCAAGCGTCGTGACTTCGCCGCCGACTTCGGTGATTATGCCCGACGCTTCATGCCCCAGCACCATCGGCGCTTCCACCACAAACGGGCCGATGCGCCCGTGCTGATAGTAATGGACATCAGACCCGCAGATGCCGACGGTTTTAATATGCACGCGCACATCGTGCGGCCCGAGCGGCTCGTCAATCTGAATATCGCCGAGGGTCAGGTGATGCGTTTTTTCTAAAATCAGGGCTTCCATAAATGGCCTCCGTTGGGTGGTCTGGTTGAGAGGAGTATAGCATAAAGACCCCTCCCGCTCGTTCCTCACTCCCTCCCCTGTTAGGGAAGGGCACAGAAAGAGTCGGAGGAGTTACTGCCCCAGCGGAACCAGCTTGGACGCGCCGCCGCTGTCGTGGGCGATCTGTTCCAGCAGGCCCGAGGCCTCAAAGCTCTGGTCGGTGCCGTCGCTGCTGACGCCCACTAAACCAATCGTGGAAATGCGGGCGTGGGTCACATTGACGCGGCGGATGGTGCGGGCGAGCGTGGCGAAATCGGTGTCGCCGACGGTGGGGACACCGTCCGTGAGAACAACTACTTCGTTGACATCGCGCAGCATCAGGGCGCGGGAGATGGCCCCTTGCAGGTTGGTCTGCCCGCCGAGCGGCAGGTCGGCCAGGAAGTCGCCCGCCCGCTGCACGGACTGCGGGGAGACCTCGGCCATGTCCAGGTCAAACAGGCGGCTGTCGTCACTGAAGGCGATAATGTTGAACGTGTCGTTTGTGTGCAGCTCGCGCAGGGCGGACTCAAGCTCCGAGTCGGCGCGGCGGATGCGCGACTTCATGCTGCCGGAAACGTCCAGCACATAGACTACATGGCGCGGGGCATCGCTCCACGGCAGGCCGACGCCGATACCGAACGGCCCGGTGGGCGGGCGTCCGGCGGCCTTGCCCGCGCCGCTGCGTACCGTCGGCAGCCCCGACTTTGCGGGCGGGGCAGGGGTCTCGGCGACCCTTGCCGGACTTGACGCTGGAGCAATCACCGGGCGCGGGGCAGGGCGCAGGCGCTTTTTGACAATCGGCGCGACCCGCAGCGGGGGCAGCATCGGCGTTGGCAGTGTCAGCGGCGGCGGGAGGGTGTTGGGCAGGGCGCGGGCGACCTCAGATGGCGGCACGGCAATCCGGGGCCGGACGGCGCTGTGCGAACGTTCCGGGCGCGGGACCTCACGCCGGGCGGGGGCCTGTGTGACCAGAACACGCGGCATCTCCGGGCGAGGCGGCAGGGCCGGACGTTGACGCGGTTGGGCCGGGCGCGGCTGAGGGGGTGGTAATTGCGCGACTTTAGGCTGTGCCGGAACGGCGCGGGATGCCGCCCGGCGGGGACGCACCGGGGCGGTCCGTGTGTGCGTGCTGACACCGGGCTTGGCCGGGGCGGTGGGCGGGGAGAGGCGAAACGCCATCAGCCCCAGATGGGGCCGCGCTCGTGGCGGACGAACCACCGGGGGCGGGGACAGCCAGCCCGCCCACAGCAGCACGCCCAGGTTGACGAGCAGCGAGGCGGCGAGGCTGACCCCGAAGCGGCGGCGCTCGGCGATTTTAAGTTGACTGGGAGAAGAAGTCACCAAAAGGTTACGGCTCTGCTGTTCCTAATGTTACCAGCTTGGACGCCCCACCGCTGTCGCGGGCGATCTGTCGCAGCAGCGCGGCGGCCTCAAAGGTATCTCTGTACTCGTCGTTGCCGCCGTTTGGGTTTTTGCCGACCAGCCCAATCGTCGAAATCCGGGCGTGGTTGACGTTGCGACGGCGAATCTCGCGGGCCAATGCGCTGAAGTTGTCTTCGCCCTCGGTCGGGATGCCGTCGGTCAGCACGACGATTTCATTGACATCCGGCAGGGACAGGGCCAGCCGCATCGCGGCTTCCAGATCGGTTCCGCCGCCGACCCGCAGGGTGTCCAGATAGTCCGAAGCTTTGCGGACGAGCGACGGCGTCGCCGGGGCCATGCCCGTATCAAACGAGCGGGCGTCATCGCTGAAGGCAATGATGTTGAAGGTTTCGTCAGGCCGCAGGCCGTGAATGGCCTGACGCAGCTCGGCTTGCGCTCGGTCAATGCGGCTTGTCATGCTGCCCGAAATATCCAGCACATAGACGATATGGCGCGGCGCACCGTCCCCGGAGAGGCCCTTGCCGACCCCGAACGGCTCCCCGGCATCGGCGCTGCTGCCTGACCCGGCTCCCGGTCCTGTGCCTGTCCCCTGGCCTGCGCCCGCGCCTTTGCCCGAGGCGCTGCCGCCCGCGCCGTTTCCGGCATCAGCGACTTTCGGGGCGGGCGGTGTGGGCCGGGCGGCGTACTGCCCGGCGGTCACAATGGCTGACAGCGGCGGGACGACAACGGGATTATGCACGAGCCACGGAGACGATTTTTGCGACGCCATCACCGGCGGCGGCGGCGCGGCGGGCGGGGCGGATGCGGGGGCCGGTGCACCGGCATCGCTTCCTCCGGCGGCTTTCGCGGGCGGCGCGGGGGCCGACGAATGAACCCGCGTTCCAGGACGGCGCAGCTTCTTAGGCTTGGGCTTCGGCGCAGGCTTCGGATGCGCGACCGGCGGGGGCGGCACGGGCGGCGGGGGAACCACGACCGGCGTGGGCGGCGGCACAGGGACAGGCGGCGGCAGGCGCACCATCCGCACGGCGCGGGCGTGCAGAGGCGCAGCGAGAAGCGGCGGGGTTCCCTTCCAGATATGGGCGAGGCTGGTCCACACTCCCGCGTTGACGAGAAGCGAGAACAGCAGACAAAGTTGCAGGCGGCGCGTGTCCGGGGTCACTTGGGTTTCCGATAGAAAGAAAGACCACGGGGCTGAACCCCCGTGCTTTAAAAGTGCAAGCCCCCGCCTTCGCGGGCGAAGAGTCTCGGAGCAGAGGCCACGGGTTAAAACCCGAGGCTCAGAAGTGCCCAGTGTCCGGGGGACACAAGAGCAAGAAGGACAGAAGAGAAGACACCGAGCAAACCCGCCGTTATCGTCCGGCCTTGCGTCCCCCGGACGCTGGGCTTTTTCCAGACCCGGGTTTCAACCCGTGGCTCTTGGCTTCTTATGCCCGCGAAGGTGGGGAATTGCTTTTTCAAAGCACGGGGGTTCAGCCCCGTGTCACTCCTCTTTTAAGACGCACAACAGCCCCCTTCGGTTCCCGGCCCACGCTTCCTGTCCCTGGTATCTTTGCTTGACTCAGACCGGGCCAAAGGCTATAATGGGCAAGGCGGGCAGCCTGCCCGCCGAGAGTTTTTGTCAGGAGCGTTTTTATGCCCGATCTGCTGTCCGATTTGCTGTCCCCGCCGCCTGCCCGCCGCCCCGCCGCTTTGATTTTAGCCGCCGGGAAAAGCACCCGCATGAAGTCCCGCCGCCCCAAAGCCCTGCACGATTTGCTGGGCCGTCCGCTCCTGCGCTGGGCGGTGGAAGCCGCCGCCGGGGCCGGGGCGGGGCGCACGGTGCTGGTTGTCGGGCATCAGTCGGAGATGGTGCAGGAAGAGATGGGGCCGGAGCTGGAATATGTCCTGCAAAGCCCGCAAAATGGAACCGGCCATGCCGTGCAGATGGCCGAACCCCTGCTGGCTGACTGGGACGGTCCGCTGCTGGTCTTGCCCGGTGATGCGCCTCTGCTGTCGGCATCTCTGCTGGAAGCCTTGCTGGCCCATCACGCACAGACCGGCGCGGCGGCGACCCTGCTGACCGCGCATCTGCCGGACCCAGGTGCGTATGGCCGCATCGTGCGCGACCCCGCGACCGGGCAGGTGCAGGGCATTGTGGAGGCCCGCGATGCGTCCCCGGCGCAGCTTCTGCTGTCGGAAATCGGCACATCGGTCTACGTTTTCGAGCCTCGCTTGCTCTTTCCCGCCCTGCGGCAGATTACGCCGCAGAACGCGCAGGGCGAATACTACCTGACCGGTGCCATTGCGCTTCTTGCCGCGTCGGGGCAGGTCGTCGAGGCGTTCGTCTCGCCCGACGCCGATGTTGTGCGGGGGGTCAACACCCGCCCGGAGCTGTCCGAGCTGCGGCAGATTTTGCTGGCACGGCTTTTAGCGGCGCACGGCCTGGCGGGTGTGACGGTTGTGGACCCGCTGACGACGCAGATTGACGCCGATGTCAAAATTGGCCCGGACACAACGATTTACCCGTTCACTGTGCTGTCCGGCGTCACCGACATTGGCCCGAGCTGCGAGATTGGGCCGGGGGCACGCATCTCCGACTCGAAACTCGGCAGTGGCGTCACCGTCCGCGATTCCTATATCACCGCGTCCGAAGTCGGCGACGACTGCAAAATCGGGCCGTTCGCCAACCTCCGCCCCGGCAGTGTGCTGGGCCGCAAAGTCAAAGTCGGCGACTTTGTAGAACTCAAGAACACCACGCTCGGCGACGGCGTCTCGGCGGGCCATCTGGCCTATTTGGGCGATGCGGAAATCGGCGCACGCACCAACATCGGCGCGGGGACCATCACCTGCAACTATGACGGCGAAAGCAAGCACCGCACCGTGATTGGCCCCGACTCGTTTATCGGCTCGCACTCCACGCTGGTCGCCCCCGTCACTTTGGGCGAAGGCGCGTACACGGCGGCAGGCTCGGCGATTACTGAAGACGTCCCCGCCTACGCGCTCGGCATCGGGCGAGCGCGACAGGTCACGAAAGACGGCTGGGCGAAAGTTAAAAAGCGCAGGAAAGAGTAAACCCTATGACCACACTCACAAATACACTGACAAAACCGAGTGTCCGCGAGGCCGCCGAAGACCTGGTGCGGGCTAACTTAGAAACCGACCCGGCAATTACCAAAGTCTATCTGTTCCCCTCGGACGACGAGATACGCCTGATTTACGTGGACCCGACCACAATGCCGCTGCACCCCGGCGACCCGATAGGGCCGTTCTATTTTGGAGCAAGGCCGGACCCGGAACATCCGCAGCCTTACCAATTTTATACTGCTGGCATTGCCGTAATTCGCGCCGAAGAAGCGGAACAGGCACGGCTGCCAAAAACCTGGGGAGGCTGGAACGACGCAGAAATTATTTGGGAGAAACGATAAATGCCAATGGATTGGCGAACTGCCTATTTTCAGCAGGCCCATTCCGATTATAGCGTGCTGCTGAAAATGATCAAGGACGAAAGCATACCGCTTTGCCATTGTTTGCATTATCTGCAAATGACCACGGAGAAACTCGCCAAAGGATTTAACACGCCGCCCGGCGCAGGTCCTCACGAAAAGACGCACAACGCTTTTCTGCGTTTCGTTGCCAGCGGCGCGGAACGCAACTTGCGGCTCAAAGCGGCTTGCGGCTTCACGGATACTGTTCAATATAGACAGTATTTGATTAGTCTGCGGAGCCTGGCGCAAAAAATTGAAAACCTATCACCAGAAGGTGAAGATCACCCAAACCCGGAGTATCCCTGGCAGCAGGGGGTGGAAATCCTTGTGCCAGTGTCGTATCCTTTCAGAGAATTGAGCTTGCGTCAGCAGTCATTGAAGATGGTCGAGATGCTGAGATTTATTGATACTTATTTCAGCATTGTCTACATTTAGGCCGCCGGCAGAGCGGCCATCACACGCGGGGGGAGTCACACCAATGGGAGCGGATGAAGACACACTACGGCTTTTCAGTGGCAACGCGAACCCCGCGCTGGCGCATAGCATCGCCGCGCAGCTTGGGCGGCCTCTCGGGCGGCTGCACTGCACACGCTTTGCCGACGGCGAAATCCGGGTCAAAATCGAGGAAAGCGCACGGGGGATGGACGTGTTCATCGTGCAGCCGACCTGTGCGCCCGCCAATGACACGCTGATGGAGCTGCTGATTCTGGTGGATGCGTTCCGAAGGGCCTCGGCGCGGCGGATTACTTTGGTGATGCCGTACTATGGCTACTCGCGGCAGGACAAGAAAGTCAAGCCACGTGAGCCGGTGACGGCCCGGCTTGTCGCCGATTTGATTACCACCGCAGGGGCGCATCGGGTGCTGGCGGTGGACCTGCACGCGGGGCAGATACAGGGCTTTTTTCAACTCCCGCTGGACCACCTCTATGCCGGGCCGCTGCTGGCCGCGCACTTTGCGGGGCTGGGTCTGACTGACGGGGACACCGTGGTCGTCTCGCCCGATGTCGGCGGGGTCGGGCGGGCGCGGGGCATGGCGGAGCTGTTGCACGCGCCGATTGCGATTATTGCCAAGCGGCGGCCTGAGCCGAACAAAGTGGAAATTATGGAGATTATCGGCGATGTGCGCGGCAAAACGTGCGTCATCGTCGATGATATGATCGATACCGGCGCCTCCACGGTCTCGGGCGCGAAGGCACTCATCGAGCGCGGGGCGCGGCGGGTGTTTGCCTGCTGCACCCATGCCGTGCTGTCCGGTGAGGCCGTCGAGCGCATCGAAGCCTCGCCGATTGAGGCATTAGTCGTCACAGACACCATCCCACTGACCGACGAAAAGCGGAGCCGCAGCACCAAAACGACGGTGATTTCCGTGGCCCCGCTGCTGGCAAGCGCGATTTCCCGTATCCACCACGATGACAGCGTCAGCGAGCTGTTCAGCGATTATTACTGATTGTTATTGATACTAAACGAAAGGAGGCGTGTATGTCTCTGCTGGGACGGTTGCTGGGGCTGGGCCGAAATGAAGAGTATGACCGGGGCGTCAAGCTGTTTGATCAGGGCCGCTTCGCCGAGGCGATTGCTGCTCTGGAACGGGTGCAGGACGCGCTGGACCCGCTGACAGACCGGCTGGCGTCGTTTTATGTTGCTGAGGCGCACGCGCATCTGGGGCAGCGGGCGCTGGAAGAAGGCCGCCCCGCCGAGGCCCGCGACTCGCTCCAAAAAGCGCTGCGAGTCAATCCGCAGTATGCCGACCTGCATTTTCACCTCGGACGCGCCTGCCGGGCGCTGGCCGACCCGGCGGCGGCGCTGGCCGGGTTGGAAGCGGCTCTTGCGGTCAACCCGTGCTACGCCCGCGCCCTCTTTTTCAAGGGGCTGACCCTGTATGAGCTGGGGCAGCCGGAGCGTGGCCGGGCGGATGTCCGGGACGCTGCCGCATTAGACCCCGGCTTTGGCGGGCCGCTGTTTGAGGAAGCCGAAGCCGCGCACGCCGTCGGGGATTTTCAAACTGCCCGGACCCGGCTGGCCCGGCTTGCCGAAACGGATGTGGACGATGTGACGTTCCACGCCCGCCTCGGCGCTGACCTGTACGGGCGCGGCCTGTACCCGGAAGCCGCAAAAGAGTTCGAAGCCGCGCTGGCACAGGCTGACTACGCCGACCTGCACAACGGCCTCGGTGTCACCCGTCACGCGCAGGGTCTGTACCCGGAGGCCATCGCTGAGTTCGAGGCCGCGCTGGCTTTGAAGCCCAAATACACCGAAGCGCGGGCCAACCTCGGCCTGACCCTGCGGGCCGCAGGCCGCCCCGACGAGGCCCGCCGTGCGCTGAGGCAGGTGCTGGAAGACGACCCCGGCCACGCCCTGGCACGGCTGGAGCTGACACGCTAATGCGGCTTTGCTGCATAAATAGCAAAGCGCGTGCCAGAGTGCCGGGGGTGTAGAAACCCCCAGCAAAGAAGTGTCCTTCGGACAAAGATAAAAGAATAAGAAGGAGGGCGCGATAAATCGTGCCCCTACATTCTGCTCCTCACCCGTAGGCTGTTTCCCTGCCGGGGGGTTCTACACCCCAGCCATCTGTCTCCCATTCACCCACTATGCCAGAAATTACCCTTGCCCTCCTGCCGCTTGATGAGCGCCCGGTCAATACGCGCTACCCTGAAATGCTGGCCGCGATTGGCGGCGCGACGCTGCTGCTGCCGCCGCTGAGTATGCAGGGCCGTCAGCGGGAGGCGGCGGATTTGGACGCGGTGCGGGACTGGCTGCAAGCCGTGTCTGGCCGCGCTGATGCCGTGATTGCGTCGGCGGACTTCTTAGGGTTTGGCAATTTGATCAACGCCCGCATCTCCCACGACTCGGCTGCTGCTGTGCTGGCCCGGCTGTCACAACTGGCAGGCGTTAATGCCACCTGCCCGGTTCATGCATTTTCGCTGATTACCCGCGTCTCTAACGCCGATGACGCCGTGGAGGAGCCGACTTACTGGGCGGAGTGGGGGACCAAATTTTATCGCTATGCCCGGCTAATGCACCAAGACGAGCGGGGCGAATGCGAAGACGAAGGGGAGCTGGCCCGCTTAGATGCCGCGCTGCCGACGGACCTGAAAGCTGACTGGCTGACGCGCCGTCTGCGGAACCACACGGTCAACCTGGGACTGCTGGATTTGGCGGCACGGGGGCAGATTACGTCGCTGCGGCTGACGTCGGACGACACGAGCCTGTGGGGATTCCCGTCGCGGGAGCGGGACTGGCTGCGCGGATGGAGCGGTCTGCTCGGCCCGGTGCTGACGGACCGGGTGCAGATGCACCCCGGCGCGGATGAAGTCGGCTCGGCGATTTTGGCCTCTTTGCTGATGGCCCGCATTGGCCGGACGCCGCGTGTGCGTGTTGTATACAGTCACCCGGAAGACCGCGTGCTTGTCGCCCCCTACGAAGACCGTCCCGTCTGGGAAACCGTGGAAGGGCAGATACGCGCCTGCGGCTGCGTTCCTCTCCAAGAGGGCGAAGACGGGGAAGCCTGCGACTTTGTGCTGGGCGTCACGCCCCCCTCGCCTCGCGGCATGGACTACCGCCCGGAGTTCTTGGATGACGACCGGCAGACGCGCACAGACGCTTATCGCGCCTTCCTGCAAACGCTCGCTGACGAACAAGCACGGGGCGTCCCCGTCGCGCTGGCGGATGTCGCCTATCCAAACGGCGGCGACCCCTTGCTGACCGAGATGCTTCTGTCCGAGGGCTGCCCGCTGTCTCTTGAAACACTGGCGTCTTACGGGGCCTGGAACACGGCGGGGAACACATTGGGTGTTGTCGCCGCGCAGGCGGCCTGTGCCGGGCTGATTGGAAAAAGTTCGGCCCGCGCCGCCGCGCAGGCAGTCTTTCTGGCGCATCGCTTTCTGGAAGACTGGGGCTACCAAACCGTGGTTCGGCGCGAGGCACGAGTGGAAGCCATGCGTCTGTGGGGCCGTCCGGAGCCAGCTCCTGAGAGCAATGCCGAGCTGCGTCAACTTTGCGCCTTCATTGAGAACGGTCTCTCCGCGTGCCTGATTGTGCTGCAGGCACGCGGCGTCGGCGCGGGGCTGGTTCTGGCCCCCGGCAGTGTCCGTCTGCCGTGGCGGCGGACGTTCGAGGTTGATTTCGTGCTGGCCTGAGTGCCTTATGCGCCAAAGTCGGCCTGGCCGTAGCCGCCGAAGTGGAAGTTGAACCCGGTGCTGTTGTAGGCCGCGCTGGCAGACTGCCGCAGCGCGAGTGACGACAGCGTGAGCGTTTGGGCCACTTTCTGCGTGCTTGGGGCCGCCGTCACCGGCGAGGCCAACGCGGCAGCTGCCGGGGCGCTTTTAGTGGCGGCCGGCGGCGTATACACCTGCCGATGGGCAACGTGTCGATGCACGGCGGGGACAGTTTGGGCGGGGACAGGGTTCGGCTGCGCCGAAGCACTTGCCGAGACCGCCACACGGCTTGTCTGCGGCGCACTTTGAGCAGGCGGCGCACTTTGAGTGGGCTGGCTTGAGGTGTCAGCACTGCCCCCGGAAGATGCTGGGGCGGAAGATGCTGGGGCGGAAGATGCTGGGGCCGAAGAACTTGTGGGCGGTGTGCTGCTGGCCGAATTGTCTGGCGGCGGGCTGTTTGGTGGCGGGCTGCTTGCCGTTCCGCTGGAGGCAGGCGGCGATGACGAGGCCGCAGGCGGCGATGAGCCGATGATACCAAGGAGTGACATAAAGCGTGTACCCTTCCAGGGTGAGCATTAGAATACTCTGATTGTCTGCTCGCCCCCGCCTCAGCCTCAGCCGCAAAGGTACGGGCTTCGGAGTTTCACCCACAAAGACACGCAAATACGCGGTGGGCAAGAGAGACCGCCTCACACCTGCCCGCTCTTGATCAGCGCCTCGTCTGCCTTGACTTCCTCCGACTGCGCTTCGCGCAGCTCGGTCAGGGAGCGCATCATACTCACCGTGTCAATCTGCGCCCAGTCAAACTCGATTTTGCGTCCGCGTGGCGTCGGCATCTCTTCCAGCCCCGGCGGCAGGCCGCGCACCGCCACCGCATCCGGGTCCGCTGACAGCGCATCCGCCAGCTTCAGCAGCGCCGCTGATGAGCTTTTGAGCTGCGCCGTCAGCGTCGCGCTTTTCTTCTGTGCCCTTGCCCGCACCAGAAGCAGCGCCCCGAGCTGCTCATCCGACAACGCTTCCGTTTTCAGTTCCTGATCTGCCATATTTTTTTATCCTTTGTCTTTTTGTTGTTTTTTGTGATTTAACGATATTTTAACGGTTATCAGGTATGGTGGGTGTGATACTGCCCCGGAAAAACCATTGGAGGTACTTACTATGTCCGATAGAAAGACCCAACCCGCGCCTCGCAGCGGGATTCTCCTTGCGTTCTGGTTCTGCCTGATCGCCGTCTGCTTAGGCGCAGTGTTTCCCGGCACGGCGTGCCACGCACAGGCGGGAAGCAATCCGTGGACCATTCAGCAAACAGCGCCCAGCCTCAGCAACCCCAATACCTATGCTCTGTGGGTTAAAAAAGGCACCACAGACAGCAGTGGCAACTACAGCGGCGATACTGCCTCTATCTGGACAATGGACGCCGGAGGCAATCAGGTCAAGATCAGCCCCACCTATGGCCCTTACGCGGGCTGGCGTGCCACGGAGCTGACCTCTGCTTTCGATGGCACGCTGCGAATGGCCTGGACCATGCGGAGCGGCAGACTCGCCAGCGGCTTTCGATCCGTCCTCTCGGTGTGGACATTGGATGTCTACGCCAACCGAACAGCAGTCAGCCCCACCTACGGCCCGTTCCCCGGCTGGCAGTTTTACGAGATGTTCCCTAACCCGGATGGTACCTCATCCCTGTACTGGACAAAACTTGCTTCTGACAGCAACAGCACTGTCAACGGCACTTTGCTTTCTATCTGGCGGGTGGACTCGGTCGGCAGCCAGCTCTCTATCAGCCCCACCTATGGCCCCTACGCGGGCTGGTATTTTCTGGAAGGCGTGCCGAGCTTCAACAAAGACGGCTCTTCCTTTCTGGTCTGGGTCAATGACGGCGATTACGATGCCAACAGCAACTACAGCGGCGACCAGATTTCGGTCTGGAAAACGGATGTGCAGGGCAACCGAACGTCGGTCGGGCCAACCTACGGGCGCTACCCCGGCTGGCAGTTCAGCGAGCTGTACCCCGCCTACGACGGCACGGCCCGCCTGCTGTGGACCCTGCCAGGGACCACGGACAACAATAACAATTACACCGGCGATACAGCGTCCGTCTGGAGCATGGATGCCGCCGGGCAGCAAACGACCATCAGCCCCACCTATGGCCCTTTCCCCGGCTGGACCGTGTACAGCGTCAATGCCTCCCTTTCCAGCACCTCCCGCCTGCTCTGGGTTTTGCCAGGCACGACAGACGCCAATGGCAGCTATTCGGGAGACAGTCTCTCTCTCTGGTCGCTGAACGCCGCCGATGTTCAGACTTCCATCAGCCCGACCTATACCCTGGCCGGCGCCGGAAGCGGGGGACTGAGCATCATGGCGGATGGCAGCGAGCGCCTGGAATGGGATTTGGGAAACAGCGCGGCGAGCAACTACAGCGATACGCAGCTTTCCCTTTGGTCCCTGGATGCGTCCAACAACCGCACCGCCACTGGCCCCATCTACGGCCCGTTCTTCTGAGAACCGCTCCTCTGAGAACCGTTCCTCTGACGACAGCCGCCCGGCCACTTTCCAAAAGTGACCGGGCGGGGACTCAAACCGCCTGCACCTACTCCGCCAGGTGGTTCAAAATCGCCCCCCGCGCCTCGGCCTGCCAGGAATGGCGCCATCTACAATTTATGCAGGGACAGGGCGGCGGCATTGAACAGAGGCAGAGAGGCACGGCTGCCCGGCTCCGAGTCTTTGCCGCTGATCACAATCATGTTCGGCGCGGCGATTTCGCTGTAGATCAGCCCGTGAAAATGCCGCCCTGTGCGGTTGCCCAATCCGCGCCAGTAGCCGCGTGAAAACGGCAGTCCGTGGATGCTGCCACTCTGAATGGGAGAATGCACCAATTGTTTGTGCTGCCGGTTCATCGCAAGCAGACCCACCTCGGCATACCCGGCGGAGGTCATCCGTGAAGTCATGTTGCCCCTATCCCCGGCAATCATGATCTCAAACTGTGGGGTAGTCCCGTCGGCGGCGGCAGGGCCGGACCAGACATACACCGTGCCCGTGCCATCATTGGCCTGCATCGAGCCTTGCCGGAGCGTGTAGCCCGCCGGAGGCCGCAGGCCGTAAGAACCCAGCGGTCCCTTGATTTCCTGTTCCGGGCCAAGCTGCGCCATTAGCGCGGGGTCCTCCGACCAGCGGCCCTGCCCACCCGGCCCGCCGCTCTGTCTGCCCAATTGACCCGTGCCAAGGGCATTCTGAACAGCCTTGTATCCGGCAAAGCCAATGCCCGCGAGAACCAGAACCACTACTGCCAGCCCGCCCGCAATCCAGACCCCGACGCCCCGGCGCTGACCGGAACGAGGCGGAACCGGAGCAGACGGGGCCGCCGGAACCGGAGCCTCAAACGGCTGCCCGCACTGGGGGCAGGCCCTCTGGCCCGTGGTCAGCGGGGCCTGACAGCGAAAGCAGTGAAACGCCGCCAACGCGGCGGACTGTGGGTTTGTCATTGTTGGTTTTCCGTGTCAAAAGACGCTTTTCCGATCCAGCTTGTGTCAACTTCCGCCTGGTTCAAAAGCTCGGCAAGCTGGCCGGTGTGCTGCTGTAAATGCCGAATGTTCATCATCTGATGTTCCAGCTTTGGCATAGAATACCACGAAAACCCGCACTCCGGGGCCTCCAGGTCCAGACGGTCCACGCCCGCATCAATCATCCGGTCACACAGACGCCAGTAGTCCAGCATCTCGGCCTGCGTGTAGGCGGAATAGGCGTTCGGCTCTTCTTCTGGACCCCACTGGAGAAAATGACACTCTGGGCGGTGCTTGTCCCAGGGCTGAAACGCGGCCTCGTCCGGCTGAAGATACAGGTGCGTGTAATACAGGGCATGATACGCAATCCGCCAGAAAGGCCGCGCCTCCCCCGCCGTCCAAAGGTCTGCCGGGCAAAGTTCGATGGTTTCCCGCAGCATCAAAAGCGCGGCATGATACTGACTTTTGAGCGCTTTCTGAACGTCCATCTGCTGCTTCACCTCTGTCACGAAATTTTCTGCCTGGGAGAACTGAAAGCCTGATCTGTTTTTACCTGCTCAAGTTTACCTCATTTCCTCAGATAGATGATGGGCCGCGTCGGAAGCGGCTGCAAAAAAGCCCCTGCCCCAGAGTTGGGGGCGGGGACTTTGTTATTGAGTACATCAGGAATGATACCGTTACGGTCGCTTCAATATAATCACAGTTTCTCGGGAAGGTTGAATTCCATGAACCCCCATTTGTTGAGCACTGTTGCCACGACGCCTTGCTACAATCAAGCGATCTACAGAAAGCCCAGCTTGTTCCGCGACCTCTGCAGTCCATTCATCTACAAGCACAGGCGCTCCTACATACTGTACATTCCCTAAAACAAGTGCAATTTTTGCTCCCGGTTTGCAGACTCTTTTTATTTCTGACAAGCATAAGAACATATCGAGGAAATAGCCTTCTATCATCGTCGGGATGCGCCGCTCAACCTTTCTACGCCGCAGTTCATTGGCGCACGCTATCACGCTGTCGGGCGGCACATAATTGTCAGAGTTTGGCCTCAGTGGCTTAGCCTCCACATGAGAGTGAAGGAGTTGATAGCGTAGATCACGAGTCTGATTCCAGTCCAAGAACTGAAACATCAATTCAACGCCGAAAACTCTGCTATAGTCATGCCTGTTCGGATAGGGAGGTGAACTAATAACAGCAGAAAAAGCTTCATCTTCACTGGGCAGACACCTTGCATCGGCAAGACGGCTATTCCATTTATCGCCTTTAGGCAAAACCGTATTTCGTAGGTCATCCAGCATAGCTCTGACAGCGGCAAAAAAAGTGTCAGGAATGTTCTCTGCCTCTGTCTGTTTTTCCACAAAACGTAGCCAACCGCCTGCTGCAACTGCACGGCTGTAAATCGGAAGGGTCGCAAGCAGTCCCAACAGAAAAAAGTTTCTCTCTTCAATTGTGATAGGCAACGCTTCGATCTGCATAACTAGATTTTCAAACACGCAAATGTGATCTACAGGCAATGCATTTTTGATCAAATCAATGTTGTTTTTTGGCGTGCCTGACGCCGATGCAATCGCCAAATTAGCATCTAAAGATGCAGATGCTAGTTCGAGTTCGATGAGATCGTAATCGGCGATTTTGCATGAAGATGCCAAGACGGCAAGAGGAGATAAATCGTACCCTGTAGCTGGTATTCCTTTTTCTTTAGCCGATAGAATAGTGGTTCCTGCCCCTTCAAAGAGGTCTAAAATATGATCGTTTGCAGTTAATCCCCACTCTTTAATCAAGGCATGAACTAGCTCACTCGTAAAGCTGTGCGGAAAAACATACCAATTGTGAATCGGTTTTGATCTAAGTCCTTTCGGTGTGACCCAATAGCGCCACTCTGACCTATCTTCAAATCGGTAAGGCATTTATGTCCCAACCTTCGGCATTTTCGCGCTCCACGGTCGAGGAAGAATAATCTCCGATTCGGAGACACCAGAAATGCCTGCCAAGCATTGGCGAACTTTAGCTTGAACAGTAAAAAAATAATCATGTTGGCCAAGAGGGGAAGCGCCAGGGTTATGGATAGAGGTTATAACTTTCCGTAGATATGCATCTTCTGAAATGATTTCGTCTGAGGCCAGCAACAAAGCAGTAGCATATATAAGACAGTCTGTAGGATCGGTGAACACTAAGCCAAATAATGTATCTGCCAAAAACCATATGAAGGTAAGTTCTTCGTTTCGGGCGGCCAAGATGGTCATACCAGCACCAAAAAAATCATCTTCTATACCTTTAATATCATTCAAAACATCAGTGTAATCTTCTGCAATCAAACGCCCGATGATTTCGTTCTCGTCTACTCTGTTCCACCAACGAGAGGAAACACGCTCCTGCGCCGCAGCCAAAATGGCTTTACCACGCAATGCTCCACAGGATGCTTCTAATCGAGTCATAGGAGCAAACATTATATTGCCGATTGTTCTCCCCTCACTGTCAATTGTTACTTCTCTTAAATGGTGTACTATTTTGTACCCACTAGCATAGCTCGAGTTAGCTGATCCCCCCTGGCCAAGTACCTGTTTAATCTTGTCATCTAAGCTTTTAGCGTCATTGAAATTGCTTCCGAAGGGATAAACTTCTTCTTGTCTAGCAATTTCGAGCCAGAGCCTGCAGAAATGCAGAGCATTAGTGTCAAGGAAAATGGAAAGTCGCCTTTGTGGCTCCTGTACAGAAATCGCGGTGCTCAATACGGGCGCCCCCCTTGATTTTCAGGGTATGTTCTCAATTCTATACCTCTCAAATATTCAGAAGAAAAGGGTAGTTTTTGGCCGCCCGATTCAGCGATTGCAAAGAAGCAAATCTTAATCAGGCGTCGGGGTACTGAAAATGTTGCTGGCGTCAATTGCTCTAGTGCCTCGGAGCTAAAGGGAAAAAGGTCGTCTTCACTCACGGTTTTTGTCACACTACGTGAAAGCTTAATTCGATAGCGAACCAAATCTTTAGCTTCCTCAATTGACAGACTTGGTACGTCAAATAGCTGATCTCCCTGATTGGTCAATCTCTCCCACAAAGCAGGGTCTTGATCTTTTGTGATTTGCACTGCATCCCTTGTTAAGGACAACACAACCCAAAGATTTTCAGAAAGGCCGAGGTTGATCAAGCGCTTTAGTGTAGTAAGATATTCGTATGCCTCTTTACGCGATAAATACTTTTGTTGAGATACTTCTTCGAATTCATCGACAAGAAATGCTACGGCATTGGCATTGCCTGCTAGCCGAAGAGTGCGAAGAATTGATGCGAAATAAGGGGCCTCTTCACCTTCAGGGACAAGAGCGTTTGCTCTGCCAGCTATAAAGTCACTATACTCAAAGTACGGCTTACGTGGCGTTTCAGCTACAAGGCGAGCCAACAAATACGCTATTTCTCCTTCTGTCGCTATGCCTGATTTCTCAATAGCTTCCTGGAGGTTACGCAGAATGTTTTCCATTGCTGCGCCTTTAGGCTGTCGCCTCAAGAAGTCTTCATAACCATTGCCTTGAGTAAACAGACTTCTCTGTGCAGGCTCGTCCGTGTATGCTGCAGCTAATTCCCAAATAGATTTGGCAAAATCCTTCCGACCTAAACGTCGTAGCCATGAGTTGGCGAGTGCGTAAAATTGAACGCCTGGATTATCAAAATAGAAAGGTCTTACGCGCAAATTTGGAAAATATGTTTGATAAAGCCACTGAAGAATATAAGTTTTGCCGCTTCCATATTCGCCTGCTAAAGCCAGCACTTTGACTCCTGTCCCTGACCCTAGTGGATCAAGAGTATCAACAAGTTTTTTCTTCCAAGATGCGGGAAGCCACAATTCCTCAGCAGAGGGAATAAGAGGTGCTCCACTTGCCGCAGGCTCAAACGGATTGAATGTCAAATCCAGTCGCTGTAAATCTACTGTCATTTGGAATGTCTCCTAACGATTTATGTAATCTGATGTGGGAAATAATTCTTCCAGCTTTTTCGCGGTAATAGCCCGTCAGCCACAAATGTTCCTGTTTGCCATAGGCTGTCATCGTTGGAAAGCTTCGAGCGGTGGGGATTAGAACAATATGGCCTGGAAATAATAGATAAAGAGTACTTATAGCCCTGTCTAATGTTGCTCTCTGAATTCTATTTGCTTCACATAACTGCTCTGCAAGATCAAGGATTGACAAAGTCGTCCATTCTTCATTTGCACGAATAGCTCCAATAATACCTCGGATGGTGAAGTTGAGAGCTTCAGCATCGTTGATGTTCAACAACGGATAACTCACCATCCCACGGCTACCTCTATATACTTCATCCAGCAGGTTGAGTTCAACCGTTGCCCAGTACCGCACGCCGAAAATGATACTGTTGACGCTAGAGGGTGTGTCTAAAATTATTTCTCTGCCATCATTTGCATGTATCGATACTGGATAAATTTTATCGCCTTTCACACCTATGATTCCATCTGGCATCCTGCGCCATGAAACAGAGCGACTGCATTGTTGGAAATATTTCAAGTCATAATGGGTGTGTTTTGGAGCAAACAGATCAAAGAACCATTTACGGCAACTTGAATTGCTCAAAACCACACTAGCAAACGTCTTGACCAATGAATCTGCAATTTTGCTGTCGTTGATTGGCTGGGGTGGCTCCGATAAAAGCAAGGATGTATAATGTGTAAACTCATTTATCTGCACAAGTTTAGCCTTTCCACTAACTTGCTTCAGCAACCCAAGACGCAACAATATATTACGCACATGGTAAAGAGTACTACGAGAAGGCACGCCTCCAGCCTGAGTAAGATAGATAGCCTGTTGCTTAATTGCACTATCCATTTCAGCAGAGGTAATGCCTTTGGGATGTGACGCAACGAGGTGTAGCACTCTATGAAGCCCCGCAAATGATACTGCACGCATCCAAAACTCACTGTTTTCAGTGGCTATTGCGGTGTCATTTGCACTTGCACGTAACCGGGACGTATCATCTAATTGCACTACTTTTTCGCAGCTTTCCCTTTATCAACACAGATCATACGAGCCTTATCCAGAACACACGCAGCCTTCTTTTCGGTCGAGTATTTCATTTGATTTGTCAAAGCTAATTATATCACTTTCGCATGCCGTTCTCTACATAACCACAGAAAATAGTCAGTGATGCTGGACAAAGAAAAACCCGCCGAGCATCCAATGTTCGGCGGGTTTCGCGTATGGACAGTACAGGATTCGAACCTGTGACCCCTTCCGTGTGAAGGAAGTGCTCTACCACTGAGCCAACTGTCCTCGGTCTGTCTTTGTATGCGGTTTGTGTATGCGGTTTGTTTTTGTGTGGTCAGGGGCATTCTACCGCGAATGCCCCGGTGTTGTCAAGTGTTTTTTTTGCGCTTACGCTCGCGGCCCGGCTTTGGCGGGTGTTCGGCGGTGCAGCCAGGCGGTAGGCGGAGACGGCGCGGCTCCGGCGGGGCGGATGACGGGGAGCGGGGCGGACAGGGAGAGTATGCCGCCCAGGGTGTCGACCGGCTTGCCTTCGACTAAGAACTGCACGCGGTCTACGGTGGGGAACTGGCCCAGCGTGCGGAGAACGGCGCTGACGGTGCGGATGCCCTGCGTGTCGCCGCCGGTGAAGTTGGTCTGTAGTTCACGGGAGAAGTCCACGGTAGCAAGGCCGCCGGCGAGGTTGATAGACAGCAGGCGGGTTCCGACGGGCAGCGGGCTGTTGGGTTGCGCGGACAGGGCGGCGAGCGCGTCCTGCGCGGGCGTATGGGAAACGATAGTGGAGGCGGCGGCGACGGGCGGCGCGGCGAAAGTGGGCGTGGAAAGAAGCGGGCCGGTGATCAGTGTCAAGGCGATTAGCGATTTTGTCAAGACGTTCATGGCAAGTCCCTCACTTGAGAGTAATTTACCCGGTTCTTAGGAAACAAAAACGCGGAGGCCCCGCTAGTCTTTATAAGACTTACTTATAAGAGAGGCTCCCCTTTTGGCCCCGTCGTTGGGGCGGGCTGGGTCAGCTCGGGCTGAATGAGACGGTCCAGCAGGGCACGCGGCGGGTGCGGGTGCGGCCAGGCGAACGCATGGCGGAAAGCGGCATCTTGGCAGCGGTCGAGCTGGGCGAAGTCAATAACATCCTGGGTCAGCAGGTTTTCAAACTCCCAGGGCAGGCGGACGTTGTGCAGGCCCGCGTTGTCGGTGCAGATGACGATGTCCACGCCTGCCGCCTCGCAGCGCTCAAAGACGGTCCGCAGGGCGGTCAGGTCGGGGAGGGTGCCCGTCTTCAAATACGTGGTCGGGCAGACTTCGAGGCACTGCCCGCGTGCGGCGATGGCGGGCAGAAGCTCGGGGAAGCGCAGGGCAATCTGGATGCCGTGGCCGATGCGGGACAGATACGGCAGCAGGGCCGGGTGGCAGCCGTCGGCGGTCTCGTAGAGGTGCCCAGTGGTCTTGATGCCGCGCTCCGTGGCCTCCTTGAACAGTGAAACCCATTCGTCGAGGCGGGCCGCATAGTAGATGTCTGGCCCCGCCAAATCGACGCCGCAGACATACTGCGGGAGGCTGGCGGTAAGCTCTAAAATGGCCCGGTTGACGGCAGAGGGCAGGCGCGAGTGCATACACAAAATCTGCCGCATGAGGAGCGGGTAGCGCGGGTCATGCCCGGCATCGCCGATTGCCAGCACGACATCGCGCATCTGGGCTATTCTATCCGCTTCGGACAGCGAGGCGTCGGTACGGTAGTAGGGGGTATGGCGCAGCTCCAAGTAGCAGATGCCCTCAAAGACGTAGGCTCCCCGAATGAGCTTGGAAACAAAATACGGCAGCGTTTCGAGTGTCTGGAACGGCTCCACGAGCGCGTGCAGCTCCAGATACTCTTCCAGGGAGGCGCGGGGGCGAGTCACGAACGCTTCGAATTGTTCGTATTCGGGGAACTGCGCGGCGAGTGGGTGGTCATTGCGAAGGAGGTAGCGCCAGAAGACGCGGGGCACGACGGCCCCGCCGAGGTGGCGATGAAGTTCAGCATACAGGGACATAATACAGTGTAGTATACCCGATGAAGTTTGGAGAGAAGAACACGCAGGACACGGGGCTAAACCCCCATGCTTTAAAAGTGCAAGCCCCCGCCTCTGCACTGGCAGACCCGGAGGGGCGCGGGCGAAGAGTTAGGAACGCTTACGCTAGCTTGTCTGATGCCCGCGAAGGCGGGGAGTTGCCCTTCAAAGCATGGGGGTTCAGCCCCGTGATTCCTGCTGACTGTGTATTCGGGTATCATCAGGCTATGACTGCTTCTGAAATCGCCGCCCGCTTGCGCGGGCGGCTTGTCGTCTCCTGCCAGGCGCTGCCCGAGGAGCCGCTGTTTGGCGCAGACCTCATGGCCCGTCTCGCCGTCGCCGCCGAGTCGGGCGGGGCGGCGGGTATCCGCGCCAACAGCCCGGTAGACATCACCGCTATCCGCGCCGTCACCGCCCTGCCGCTGATTGGCCTGTCCAAAATCGACGTGCCGTACTTTGATGTCTACATCACGCCGACTCTTGCCGATGCCCGCGCCGTCGCCGAAGCGGGGGCCGATGTGATTGCCCTCGACGCCACGAACCGCCCGCACCCGGAAGGCACGGCGGCGGAGTTTATTGCCCGTGTCCGTGCCGAAACCGGCCTGCTGGTACTGGCCGACATCGCCACCTACGACGAGGGCCGCGCCGCGCAGGACGCCGGGGCGGAGTTCGTGTCTACCACCATGTCCGGCTACACCCCGAACAGCCCGCAGTCCGACGGGCCTGATTTGGAATTGATACGCCGTTTGGCATCAGTACTGACCGTGCCGCTGCTGGCCGAAGGCCGCATCCACACCCCGGAGCAGGCACGGTCGGCTTTGGACGCCGGAGCGTGGGCAGTCGTAGTGGGCGGGGCTATCACGCGCCCGCAGCAAATTACGGCGCGGTTTGCCCATGCTCTTGCCCAGATTGACTAAATATGTAGTCTCAGGTAACATGGCAGCATGAAACTTACACTGGGTCGAAACCGCCGGGCGAGAGCTTGGCTGCTGTGTGGGCTGCTGATCTGTGCCTGTTTCGCCGCCACGGCCTGGCAATACGACCGGGCAGTGCGGCAGGCGCAGCTTAACCGAAACCTGCTGGATGCGATCTCTTCTCAGCAGGCGGCGGCAGTCCAGCGCCTGCTCCGGGCAGGCGCGAACCCGAACACCCGCGCCCTCCCGGACACCCCGCCCCCGCCGCCGTGGCAAACTCTGGCCGCGACCATCCAGCGTCTCTGGCGGCATCAGCAGCCTGCACCTCGTACTTATCCGCCGACGGCCCTAATGGTGGCGCTGACGGCACAAAACGCAGCGGGCGCGAGGCACGTTGACGTTGAAGTTGTTCGCACTCTCCTTGACAGCAGCGCGACTCCAGATGCTTTCAGCATTGTTCCTTCCACAGGTGACGATTCTGCCTGGACGCCTCTCAGGTATGCGGTGTGCTTTGATTTGCCTCAAGTCGTGCGAATGCTACTGGACCGCAAAGCAGACGCCCGTGCTCCCGGCTTGGATGGTCAGACGCTTCTGCATCTGGCCGCAGAATCCAATTTAGTGCACTTCTCTTCTATTACAGCTTTGCTCCTCGCACATGGAGCGGATGTGAATGCGCGAAACGCTGCCGGAGAGACGCCCCTAATCGTTGCGGTAGCGACTGGACCTCACTCCGGCGTCATTAAAGTGCTGTTAGCTCATGGCGCGGATGTAGCCGTGCGGGACAACAGCCAAGAATCGGCTTTCTTCAAACTTGTTCGGGATTGCAATCATAATGATGATCAGGTGAATGCGCCCTCGGTCGCTCTGCTTCTGGGGGCCGGAGCGGATGTGAATGACGAAGATAGATTTGGCAGTACGGTTTTGCAATGCAGTATCGGAACAAAACTTTTTCCACGTCTGCTGTCACGGGGCGCGAAAATCTTTACCGCGAAAGACCCACACGGCGCGGAAACAATGGCGGCTGCCTGTCAGACTTTTGATCGTGGTCGGGAAATTTACGGCGTCTTTGAGACGCTCAGAGCGTATGGTGTTAATATCAACTCCGTTGATGAGGATGGGGAAACACCTTTGTTGGCAGTGGCAGGCCGGGATGTTTTTGAGTCCAACAGTAATGTGGCTGGCCCACAGGACGACGATTACGCGGGGCCGCCCGTCATTCCCAATCTCATGGCCTATCTGCTGAAGCGGGGCGCAACCGTTGACGCTAAAGACAAGCAGGGCCGAACGGCACTGATGATAGCCGCCCAAGCCTCCGACCCCAAGGCCGACTTGCTGCTCCTCGCAAATGGGGCCAACGTAAACGCCCGCGACAGGTACGGGCGCACGGCGCTGATGTGGGCGGTCGCCAAAGGGCAGATGAATACAGCGGGGGTGCTGCTGGCGCACGGTGCGGACAAGTCGGCACGGGACAGCAAAGGCCGGACGGCGCTGGACCGGGCGCGTACAAATCACTTTGACGCCAACTCCCCCTACGTTAGCTCGCAGCTCGGGCGCGACTTCGTGCAACTGCTCACGAAACAAAACCCATGACACTATATCTAGCCATTGACATCGGTGGGACGAAAATCGCGACAGGTCTGGTGACGCCCAAAGGCCACGTCTTGAAAGCGGCTCGTGTGCCGACGCCGCTGACGGGCGGCAGCTTTATTCTGGACGCCGCGCTCGGGCTGGCCCGTGAGATGCTGGCCGAACAGGTGGTGACGGCGATTGGCATCGGCACGGGCGGGCAGGTGGACGCGGCGCGGGGCGTGGTGGTCTCGACGACGGACCTGCTGCCGGGCTGGGCGGGAACAGACGTGGCAGAAGAGTTTCGGGAGGCGTTCGGGCTGCCGTGCTTCGTGGACAATGATGTCAACGCGCTGGCGGTCGGGGAGGCAAGGCTTGGGGCGGGACGTGGGAAGTCGTCGGTGCTGTTTCTGGCACTCGGCACAGGGGTCGGCGGCGCGTGGGTGCGGGACGGTAAAGTGCATCACGGGGCGACCTGGACCGGCGGCGAGTTCGGACATCTGTACCTGACGGCAAGCGCCGACGCGCCGCGCCAAACGCTGGAAGACTGGGCGAGCGGGCCGGGGCTGGCGCGGACGTATTTGGAGCTGACTGGCGACGCGGCGACTGGGGAAGAGATTGCCCGTGCGGCGGCGTTGAACCCGCAAAGCGAGGCGGCGCGAGCGATAACGCGGACGGGCGAGGCGCTGGGCTTCGGACTGGCAAGCCTCGCTAACGCGCTGGACCCGGAGCTGATAGTGGTCGGCGGCGGGTTGGCGTCACTGGGCGACCTGCTGCTCGGTCCGGCGCGGGCGGTGCTGGCGCGATATGGTCTGCCCGGCCCGGCGCGGTGCCCGGTCGTTGTCGCGTCGCTGGGCGTGGAGGCGTCGCTGGTCGGCGCGGCGTGTCTGGCGATGCTGTAGAACGCCCCCCCGCCTCCAATAAGGAGACCTACCACCTTGCTCCCTCATTCCTCGTTCGCAGGGTCCTTCCTAAAGGAAGGATTGGGATAATGCCGATTTCCTAACCCTTCCCGCTTCGGGAGGGGTGGCGCGGAGCGCCGGGGTAGGTCTCCGGCTCCCCTAGTATTGGAGGCGGGGGAGCGATCCGCCTTGACTTTGCCTAACCGTTCGGCTACAATCAGCGCATGAGTACGGCAGCGATTGAGGAAGTCGAAGACAAGGGGCGGGCGGCGAAGCTTGCCGCACGGACGCTGGCTTCGACGGGGACCAATGCTAAGAACGCGGCGCTGCGGGCGATGGCGGAGACTTTGGGCGCGTCGCAGGATGCTATTCTCGCGGCTAACGCGCAGGATGTGCAGGCGGCAGAGGAGCGCGGTCTGTCCGCGCATTCGGTCGAGCGGCTGACGCTGACGCTGAAGCGGATTGAAGAAATGCGGACGGGGTTGCTGCAAGTCGCCGCCCTGCCGGACCCGATCGGCGAGATTTTGTCCGGGCGGCGGCGGCCTAACGGCCTCGAAATCACCAAAACCCGCGTGCCGCTCGGGGTCATCGGGATTATCTACGAGAGCCGCCCGAATGTGACTGTCGATGCCGCCGCGCTGTGCCTGAAATCCGGCAACGCGGCTATTTTGCGCGGCGGCTCCGAGGCCATTCATTCCAACCGGGCGCTGACGCTGGCGCTGCAAAAGGCCCTTCGGTCAGTCGGTTTGACGCCGGAGGCCGTGCAGCTTATTCAAAGCACGGACCGGGCGGCGGCACGGCGGCTGATGACGCTGAACGGGTTTGTGGACTGCCTCATCCCACGCGGCGGCGCGGCGCTGATTAAGACAGTGGTGGAGACGGCGACTGTCCCGGTGATTGAGACGGGCACGGGCAACTGCCATGTCTATGTGGACAAAGACGCCGATTTAGAGATGGCGGCAGACATTGTGATTAATGCCAAAATGCAGCGGCCTTCGGTCTGTAACAGCGCGGAGACTTTGCTTGTGCATCAGGCCGTCGCCGCCGAGTTTTTGCCAGCGATTGCCGCCCGATTGGCCGTGGGCGGCGTCGAACTCAGAGCCGATGCGCGGACGCAGGAATGGCTGACCGGGGCTACCCCGGCCACCGAGCAGGACTGGTACGAAGAGTACAACGCGCTTGTTCTGGCCGTCAAAGTGGTTGACAGCCTGGAAGACGCCGTGACGCATATCAGCACGTATGGCACGCGGCACTCGGAGGCGATTATTACCAAAGACTACGCCGCCGCGCAGGCGTTTACCGAGAGCGTGGACGCCGCCGCCGTGTATGTCAATGCCTCTACGCGCTTCACCGACGGCTTTGAATTTGGCTTCGGGGCCGAAATCGGCATTTCCAATCAAAAGCTGCACGCCCGTGGGCCGATGGGTCTGGAAGAGATGACCACGTACAAATACATCGTGCGTGGCAGCGGGCAGGTGCGGGAATAGCTCTATGCAGCGTTTAGGTATCATGGGCGGCACGTTTGACCCCATTCACTACGGGCATCTGCTGATGGCGGAAGAGGCCCGGATTGCGTTCGCGCTGGACCGCGTGCTATTTGTGCCCAATGGCCGCCCCGCGCATAAGAAAGTCTACACCGTGTCGTCGCCCGAGGACCGCTACGCGATGACCCTGCTGGCGACTGCCTCCAACCCCGATTTTTCCTGCTCGCGCCTCGAACTCGACCGGCCCGGCCCGTCGTACACCATTGACACCCTGCGGGCCGTGCGGCAGAGGCACCCGGATTTGGACGCCCTGTATTTTATCACCGGGGCCGACGCGGTGCTGGAGATTTTGACGTGGCATGAGTACGACCAACTGGCGCAGGAGTGCCGCTTTATCGCCGTCACCCGCCCCGGCTTTGTGCTGGAACGGCTGGCCGAGATTGCCGACAAAGCCTTTCTGGACCGGGTCTCATTTCTGCCCATTCCGGGCCTCGAAATCTCGTCGACCGACCTGCGGCGGCGCGTCCGCGAGGGGCGCAGCCTGAAGTACCTGACCCCGGAGCCGGTGGAAGCGTACATCCGTCAGCAGGGCTTGTACCGACCCCTGCCTGCTGAAACCGACGAAATTTAATAGCAAACTCTAATCATGCCAACCCAAACTGAAACCGAGCAGCAGCTTTTGAGCGCCCGGCGGCAGCTTGAAGCCGTACAGCGCGTCGCGGCGGCTCTGTATTCCGTCACCGACACCGACACGCTGCTGCGGCAGGCACTGGAAACCAGTTTGGATGTGGTCAACGCCGATGCCGGGTCCATTCTGCTGTATGACTCCGAAAAGCACGCGCTGGTCTTCCGGCACGCGATTGGCCCTGTCGCGCAGACGCTGATTGGGACGAGCCTGGACCTGTCGCTGGGCAAAGGCATTGCCGGGCTGGTTTTTCAGACGGGGCAGGGGCGAATCACGCTGGATGTGGACGCCGACGCCGACCATGTGGGGACGGTGGATGCGCTGACGGGCTACCGAACCGAGTCCCTGATGACCGTGCCGCTGCATACCCGGCAGGGGCCATCGCTCGGGGTGATGCAGTTTGTCAACAAACGCGAGGGAGATTTTGATGCCGGGGACATGGCGGTCATCGAGATCGTCAGCAGCCTCGTCACCATGAGCGTGCAGAATGCCCTGCTGGCGCGGGAAGCCAATGTCGCCGCCATTGCCCGGTCGGTCGGCGAAATCAGCCATGACATCGGCAATATGCTGACGCACGTTCTGCCCTATGTGCAGACTTTAGAGGGCAGCATTGAAGACGTTCGGGCGGGCAAGCCCGGCGCACAGGACGCTTTGGAGTCGTTCTATGGGGAAGTGCGGGACAGCGTCGCCGAGGGGGTGGGGCAGGTGATGGCGCGGACGCGGGAGATTTCGAGCGCCCTGAAGGGCGAAGTCGCCCCGATGGACTTCAAGCCGGGCCGCCCGCTCGATATCGCGCAGCGGGTGGCGCAGTCCCTCGGCGGAGCCGCCGCTTTAGCTGGTGTCAGCCTCCGCGCCGAAGGCAGTAACAGTCTGGAAGCCGTCTTCGACGGCACCCGGCTCTACAATGCCCTGTACAATCTCGCCAACAACGCCCTGCCTGAGACGCCACGCGGCGGCACGGTCACACTCACCGCCGCCGAAGACCCCGACCCGGCGTTTTACACGCTTTCCGTTTCCGACACGGGCCGGGGAATGCCCGAAGAAGTTCGCAAAAAGCTGTTCACCGCCGCCGCCTATTCCACCAAGCCCGGCGGTACGGGCCTCGGCACCCGTATCGTGCGCCGCATCGTGGAGCAGCACGGAGGCCGCGCCGACGTCATCAGCGCCCCCGGTCAGGGAACTACAATCACGCTGCGCCTGCCGAACCAGCCGACGGCATCCGATTGAAAGACGGGGAGGTGCGTTGAAAAAGTATCACTACGCGGCGATTTGCTTAGTTTTCGCGCTTCTGGGGCTTGTGGCGGGCGGGGTTATCGGGTTTATCGTTGGCACTTCTAACCTCCCGCCGAATGCATGGGCGGGTGATGGTTTTGGAGTTATGCTTGAGGCGACTTTTGACGCCTTTTGGGGAGCCGTGACTGGCTTTGGCGTCGGCAGCATCTGCTGCCTGTTATGGCGCTTCTTAGTTCAGCGGCGAACTACGGCGTTGGCTGCCGCAGAAGCTGTTCCCGAAGACGGTGAGGTCTGGCCGCCTGCGCCCAAAATGCAGGTATCTGGGGCGGTAAACGCTCCGTCAAGGGAACGTCCTTCGGACGCGGAGTAGGGGCAGGGCTTGCCCCTGCCCTTCTTAGTCTGCCTACCCCGCCTCAATCTCCGCCCGCAGCATCTTGACCAAATGCTCCACATGAGCCGCCGCTCCGGCGACAGGGACAGACTCTTTGGAAGCCTTGTCGCGGCGCAAAGTAATTTCCACCACACCCTCGGCCAGACCCTTGCCGACCACGACTTGCACGGGGATGCCCAGCAGGTCGGCGTCCTTGAACTTGACACCGGGGCGGTCGTCGCGGTCGTCTAAGAGAACATCGATGCCGGCGACTTTCAGGGCCGTGTACAAATCCTCGCACGCCTGTTTTTGGGCGTCGTCCCGGCCACTGACCAGAACAATCACGGCCTCAAACGGCGCAATAGAGACCGGCCACACCATGCCGCTGTCGTCATGGTGCTGCTCGATCGCCGCCGCCATCGTGCGGGACACGCCAACGCCGTAGGAGCCGCCCTGCATAAGCTGGCTTTTGCCGGTGTCGTCGGTGAAGGTCGCGCCCATCGACTCGGAATACTTGGTCCCGAAGTTGAAGACATGGCCGACTTCAATGCCGCGCTGCGTGTACAGATGGCCCTCGGGGTCGGCGGGGCTGATGTCGCCCGCCACTGCCGTTCGCAGGTCCAGATACTCGGGTGCGGGAAAGTCCCGGCCCGGCAGGACGTGCAGGAAGTGCGCGTCCGCCTCGTTCGCGCCGGTGACGCCGTCGCGGATAAACTCTACCTCGCGGTCGGCCACGACGCGCACGCCGGACAGGCCCACCGGCCCGGCAAATCCTACCGGAGCGCCGGTGACTTTCTGCACCATCGCCGCGTCTGCCAGCGGGGACGGGCCGCCGAGCAGCTTTGCCAGCTTCGCCTCGTTCAGCTCCCGGTCGCCGCGCACCAGCACGACCACGGGCGTGCCGTCGGGACCGGTCACCACCAGCGTTTTAATCAGCCGTGTGGCCGGAACGCCCAGCAGGGCCGAAATGTCGTCAATGCTTGTCGTGCCGGGTGTGGACACGCGCTCCATCGCGGCGACTTCTGCGTTCGGGTCCTCGGCGGGGGCGGGGACGGCCTCGCACCGCTCGGCATTGGCGGCATAGCCGGTCTTGTCGCAGCGCAGGACGGTGTCCTCGCCCTCGGCAGACAGCACCATGAACTCCTCGGACTGCGAGCCGCCAATGGCTCCCGAGTCGGCTTCTACGGACAGCGAATCAAGGCCGCACCGGGCGAACATCCGGGCGAAGGCTCCGCGCACATTCGCGTAGGCGTTCGCGCCTGCCGCCGCGTCGCGGTCGAATGAGTAGGCATCCAGCATCAAAAACTCGCGGCCCCGGATGACACCGCCGCGTGGGCGGGCCTCATTGCGGAACTTGGTTTGTATCTGATACGGCAGCAGGGGAAGCTGCTTGTACGATTGCACATCTTTACGCACAATGTCTGTGATCACTTCCTCATGCGTGAAGCCCAGAAAATAGTCATGCTGCGGCACGGTAAACAGCACATCGACTTTGTCCCGCCCCGACTCTTCCAGCAGAGTCCGGGGAACCAGCGTCGGCATGATCAGCTCCACGCCGCCAATGGCATTCATCTCATCGCGCAGGATGTTCGAGATTTTATTCAGCACGCGCAGACCGAGCGGCAGGTAGGAGTAGACGCCGGAGGCCAGCGGGCGGATAAAGCCGCCGCGCAGGAGCAGCTTGTGGCTGATCATCTCGGCTTCGGAGGGCGCATCGCGCAGGGTGGGGGCAAAGAGTTGTGTGTAGCGCATGGGGTCCTGTATATTGGGGTGTATGTATGGCATGAAATGCCGGGGGTGTCAAAACCCCCGGCAAAGAAACACCCTTCGGGTGAAAAAGGAGAGCGGCTCATTGCGGCAGTTGGTGTGTCACTGTGCGGATGATGTCATTGGACATAATCAGCACAAACAGCACCGCGATAATTGCCAGTCCGGTCATCAAAAACGCCTGCTGCTGCTGGTCGGTCAGCCGCTTGCCGCGACGCACCCATTCAATAAAGAACGTCAGCAGATGTCCGCCGTCCAGCACCGGGATGGGGAGCAGGTTGAAAATCGCCAGACTGAGCGACAGGCTTGCCAGCATATTGGCGATGTCCGGCAGGCCGCTTTTGACCGCCAGGCCCGTTGCCTGGTACATAAAGATAATCCCGCCAGCGGCTTTGTGCAGCTCTCGGTGATGGATTAAGTAGCCCAGGCCATAGAACGTCTCGTAGATTTTCGCATTGCCGTAATGGATGGAATCCACGAAGCCAAGCCGCTTGATTTCTTTCGCGGGGCTGATTTGCAGCAGCCCAATCGTGTGGCCGTTCAAGGTCGGCGGCGTCTGCGCGATTGCCGCCGGGATTGGCCCCTTCAAGTCCACCTGCGCGTGGTCCCGCAGCACAATCAGCGGCGTGATCTTGCCCGCATTTTTCTGAAGCAGGGTCTGCACCTGCACGGCGCTGTCAACCTGCGTGTCTCCAATCTGCGCGATGCTGTCGCCGACCTGCACACCTAGAGCGGCTAGTGCACCGGGCTGTGTGACATCGACCTGCTGAATAGGCTTGTCTTGGTCGTCTTTGGCCGGGCGTGGCGTGGCGGGGAGTGTCAGCGTTTTGCTGCCGCGCTGCACAGTCAGCACCAGGCGTTTATTCGCGCTGCTGTGGATCATGTCCACCATTTGATCGCCGTCAGCGACGGGCTTGCCGTCGATCGCGGTGATCGTGTCGCCGATTTGCAGACCGATCCGCTGCCCTTCGCCGCCCGGCGCGGTCATGCCGACTTTGGGAAGCGTTTTGCCTGTTGGAACCCCTGTCGTCAGGCCCATCAGGCAGAAAACGACATAGCCCAGCACGAATGACATCACCGGCCCAGCCAGAATGACCAGCGACCGCTGCCAGAGCGGCTTGCTGTAGAAGCCGTCCGGGGCGGTGTACGAGCGGTCCTCGGCGGTGTTCTCGGCCAGCAGAGGAATGTCAGCGGCGTCGGGGTCGGATTTCGCCGTCAGCCTGTCTTTGACCGCTGTAATCGGGGCCTCGTCCGGCTCCATACCCGCGATTTTGACGAAGCCGCCGAGCGGCAGAATACGGACATTGTATTCGGTGTCGCCGCGCTTGGCAATGCGAAACAGGCGCTTGCCGAAGCCGATAGAAAAGTCATCCACGCGGATGCCGCACAGCCGGGCGACAATGAAATGCCCCCATTCATGCGCGACGACCAAAATAGAAAGAATAATCAGGAGCGTGACGGTCTGCTCCAAATTTTGCAGGATTGCCAAGAACTACGATCCTTCCGTTAGCAGCGAGTGGTCTTCATCAAGAAGCGCGTGCGCCTTTGTCCGCGCCCAGCCGTCGGCGCCGGTGATCTGTGCCAGCGTCGGCTCCGGCAGGGACGTGTGCGCGTCCATCGTTCGTGCCGTCAGCGTCGTGATCGCGCCGAACGTCAGATGCCCGTCCAGAAACAGCCCCACGGCGGCCTCGTTCGCGGCGTTCATCACGGCGGGCAGCGTGCCGCCGGTTTTCGCCGCCCGGCGGGCCAGTCCCAGTGCCGGAAAGCGCGTCTCATCGGGCGGCTCAAACGTCAGCGGCGTTTGGAGCGCGGTGATGTCAAAACGCGGCACGCCCATCTCGGCCCGGTCGGGGTAAAGCAGCGCGTACTCAATCGGCAGCCGCATATCCGGCAGGCCCATCTGCGCCAGCACTGAGCCGTCCACCATCTCCACCAGCGAATGCACCACCGACTGCGGATGCACCACGACGCCGATTTGCTCCGTTGGCATATCAAATAGCCAGCGAGCTTCAATGGTTTCCAGTGCCTTGTTCATCAGTGTCGCGCTGTCCACCGTGATTTTGCGCCCCATTGACGGCCAGGTTGGATGGTTCAGCGCATCGGCCACGGTCGCCCGGTCCAGCGTGTCTTTCGGCCACTGCCGAAACGGCCCGCCCGACGCCGTCAGCCACAGCTTGGATACATATTCAGGCGGCTGCCCCTGCAAGCACTGAAAAATGGCCGAATGTTCACTGTCTATCGGCAAAATCTTCGCGCCCGAAGCGCGGGCCTCAGCCGTCACAATCGCACCCGCCGCGACCAGCACCTCTTTGGTTGCCAGCGCCACATCTTTGCCTGCTTTGAGCGCCGCCACCGTCGCCGCTGTCCCCACCGCCCCGGCCACAGACACCACCACAATATCAGCATCAGGCAGTGTTGCCAGCCGGACCAAATCCGCCGCGTCGCCGGACTCCAGCGCGTCGGCGGGCACACCAAACTGTGCCGCCTGCTCCCGCAGGAGCGCCTCGTTGCGATAGGCGGACAGCCCCACTACGCGCAGCCGGTCCGGCAGCCGCCGCACCACGTCCAGCGTCTGCGTGCCAATGCTGCCGGTGCAGCCTAAGATAACAATACTTTTCAAGCGCTTACGCTCACGGGTTCACCACCGCGCCGAACTTCCGCACCCGCCGCCCGTAGTCTTCTAGGGCTTCAAAAAGATGCCGAGGCGAGAAGTCGGGCCACAGGGTCGGCGTCACATACATCTCGGCATAGGCGACGCCCCAGAGCAGAAAGTTGGAAATCCGCATTTCTCCGGCAGTTCGTATCAGTAAATCCGGGTCCGGCAGGTCCGGGGCATACATCGCCTGCGACAAATGTTCTTCAGTGATATCGGCGGGGTCAATCTCGCCGCGCTTTGCTGCCTCGGCCAGACGGCGGGCGGCGTCGGCAATCTCCGCCCGGCCCCCATAGTTAATGGCTAAATTGAGCGTTATGCGCGAGTTCTGCGCCGTCACTTCCATGTCCCGGTCCATTTCGCGCTGAAGCGACTCGGACAGCCCCTCGCGCCGCCCGACAAAACGGATTTTGACGCCGTTCTCGTGCAGGTCCCGCAGCTCCGTTTTGGCCGCGTGTTCAATCAGCGACATCAGGCCGTCGGTCTCGTGCTTGGGCCGTCGCCAGTTTTCATTGGAAAACACATATAGCGTCAGCACGGAGACTCCGAACTCGGCGGCGGCGCGGACAATGGTGCGGACGGTCTTATAGCCTTCCCGGTGCCCGAGCAGACGCGAGGGCAGATGCCGCTTCCGCGCCCAGCGTCCGTTGCCGTCCATGATAATAGCGACGTGCGCGGGCAGACGCGCCGGGTCCAGACGCGCTTTCAGGGCGTCAATCTCGGTCAGCGCTTGAGGCGCAGTCTCCGGCTCCGGCAGAAGTATACTCATGGGGTGCGCTGCGTCAAACTTCCATCAGCTCGGCTTCTTTGGCCTTCGTAATCCGGTCGATTTCCACAATGTAGCGGTCGGTCAGCTTTTGCATACTGTCCTGCGCCCGCTTGGATTCGTCTTCGGACGCTTCGCTCTTCTTCACCAGCCCTTTGAACGCATCATTGGTGTTCTGCCGCACTTTGCGGATCGAGACTTTGCCTTCTTCGGACTTTTTGCCCAGGATTTTGACAAACTCTTTGCGCCGCTCTTCGGTCAGCGGCGGGATGTTGAGCCGAATAGCATTGCCATCGTTGACCGGATTGATATTAATATCCGAGTTCTGAATAGCTTTGTCAATCGCGCCGACCGTGCTGCGATCATAGGGCGTAATCACAAGCTGCCGCGCATCGGGCGTACTGATCGCGGCCAGTTGGTTCAGGGGCGTCGCCGCGCCGTAATAGTCCACCATGATGCCGTCTAGCATTGTCGGGTTGGCCCGTCCGGTGCGGATGGTCGAGAAATCATGCTGTGTCGAATCCACCGTCTTCTGCATCTTCTGCTCGGCATCTTTGGCGAGATCACTTAAACTCATGTTATATCACTCCTAAACGGTTTCAGAAACCGTAATATCTCTCGTTCTGCTTTCTGCTACAAGGCGCGGCTCATCCTGCCGAATATCACTTTCTTTGGCTGTGGTTTGCGCGAAGGTGGTTCCGTCTGGGCGGAAAAACTCGACTTCGTAATTTCCCCCCGGATAGACCTCTATGATATACCCCAAGTCACCTCGGGAAGCGCCTTCCGCCTGATACCTGTCTGTTTCCAGCCTAACTCGCGTGTAGTTTTCCAACATAACGGTGATGCCTCTTCAGTGAGCCAAATCACTTAAAAGGATAAGAATGTCACTTGCTCAGTTCATCAAGCGAGTTTAGGAGTTCTGCTTGTGTCGGCAGCCTTAAAATGCCGATGAACTGCGTCATGGCCTCGTCGGAGAAAACAAGCCAGCGAAGTTCTTCCTGCTCTTGAAGAATATGTATGACAACTTGACCTTCAACGGCATCTAAAACGGGAAGGAGTTCCTCGAAGCCTTGAATTAGATTACGGCCACGTTCGTTGATGACAGCCCGAATGTGATAAACACTTTGCAAGTGTTCCACTGAGATCGTCCCTGTCGTGTGAAGACTGGGTAACAGCTTAGAAAGGTCCTCCAAAAGCTGAAAGACTAATCTATCTTCCAGCCGCTGTTTGAGAAGATCGGCTAACTGTTGCCCGGCATTCATAGCAAGTGTTACGCCTCTTTAACGGTCATGCTTCTTGAGCGGCAAGCAATTTGTTAAAAGCACCGTTGACTCTCTTAACCTTCGGTTCACCCCACGCCAAATTGAACAGCGCACCCGGTTCGTTCTGATAACGCTCGATAAACTGCATCGCGGATAGGTCCGACGCGGGCGAGAAATCACTGGACGCGATCCACTGCGGCTGACCGTCTTTTTCGCGCCAGAGTTCCATGCCAACAACTTCACATCCCTGCCGATCTAACCAGCTTATCACCTGCCGGGCTTCCGCCACAGGCCAGGCCAGTTCACCCGCCAGCCGGTGAGCCGCCCGGAGTAATTCTCCGGGCATTTCGGTTTCAATACTGGAAGCTTGTTCCTCCACTTCGTAGTCCCGACTGATGGCCGTCGGCGTGAAATTTCGGTTTCAATACTGGAAGCTTGTTCCACCAAAGCCTCACCCCTTGTTTTGCTTACGCAGATCGCCCCCCCCGCCCCCAATTCTGGGGGAGCTAGAGTGAGAGCAGAGGCGTCAAGTCCTAATTCTCCGGTTCCCCCCAGATTATCCGGTTCCCCCAGAATTGGGGGCTAGGGGGCCATCCGGGGCGGCTTGCCCTGTTTCTTAGAAGTCTTTACGCATCTTTGGCGACGAGTGTTCCGATGGGGGCACCTTCGGCGACGCGCTGGATGTTGCCGGGGACGTTGATGTCAAAGACGACGATGGGCAGGTTGTTTTCCATGCAGAAGGCCAGCGCCGTTAAGTCCATGACTTGCAGGCGGCGGTTGATGGCATCGGCGAAAGAAATGCGGTCAAAGCGGACGGCGTCGGGGTGCTTGCGCGGGTCTTTGTCATAAACGCCGTCAGTCCCGTTTTTTGCCATCAAAATCGCCCCGGCGCGGACCTCGGAGGCACGCAGGGCGGCAGCGGTGTCGGTGGTGAAGAACGGGTTGCCCGTGCCACCGGCTAGAATGACGACGCGGCCTTTTTCCAGATGCCGCAGGGCGCGGCGGTTGATATACGGCTCGGCGACGGTCTGAATAGGGATGGCGGTCTGCACGCGGGTATCCACGCCCTGCCGCTCCAAAGCGTCCTGCAAGGCAAGCGCATTGACGACAGTGCCGAGCATTCCGATATGGTCGGCGGTGACACGCTTCACGCCCGCCGTTTCGGCAAGCTGGCCGCGCATGACATTGCCGCCGCCAATGACAATCGCGGTCTGGACGCCGCTCTTTTGGAGCGTGGCGACCTCGTCCGCGATTTTGGCGACGGCCTGATAGTCAATGACCCCGTGGCTGCCGTCTCCGGCGAAGGCTTCGCCGGAGAGCTTGAGCAGCACGCGGGACCACTTCATGTTGGTTTCTGAAGAGGCGTCCGCCATAGGTTACGACGCCTCGCCGATCTCAAAGCGCACAAACCGCTTGACTTCGGACATCCCCTTGATGAGCTGCGCGACGGTCTGCTTCGGCTCGCGGATATAAGGCTGCTCCAGCAGCACGGCTTCTTTGTAGAACGTGCCAATGCCGCCTGCGGCGATCTTTTCCAGAATCTCCGTGGGCTTGCTCGCGTTCTTCGGGTCGGCCTGCATCCGGGTCATTACGATGTCGCGCTCTTCGGCCAGCTTGGCGTCAGGAACATCCGACTTCGCCAGATATTTCGGCTTGGCGGCGGCGATGTGCATAGCGACTTCGCGGGCCAGGCTGCGGATTTCCGCGCCTTCGCCGGTCATCTCGACGAGAACACCGATCTGTCCGCCCATGTGAATGTAGGCATCCACTGTGCCGTCCTCAGTCTGGTACGAGGCGAACTGCTTGAAGATAATGTTCTCGCGCATCTTGGCGAACACGTCCTGAATGCGAAGCTTGGCGGGATGGCCGGTCTCAGTATGAGTCGCTTCCAGCAGCTCCTCTACCGACGACGCGCCGGGGTTCTCGGCGGCGTGCTTTGCCATGTCGCGGACGAGCGCCACGAACTCTTCGTTCTTGGCGACAAAGTCGGTTTCGCTGTTGATTTCCACCAGAACGCCGACATGGTTGCCGTCGCGCACGACCGCTTCAATGACGCCTTCGGCGCTGGTGCGGCCTTCCTTGACTTCGGCTTTGGCGTTCTTCTCGCGGAACGCCCGGATGGCCGCGTCCATGTCTCCGTTGGCGGCGGTAAGGAGCTTCTTCGCGTCCATCATGCCCGCCTGTGTTTTGTCCCGCAATTCCTTGACCATTGCGGCGGTAATGTCTGCCATAATCTTTCGTCCTTTAAAAGTGTGCCCCCGGAGACCCCTCCCCGGCGCAAGCGCCGACCCTCCCCTGTTAGGGGAGGGTTAAGAAACAAGAGGGCGGGGGAAACCCGCCCCTACTATCTCCTAATCCTCCCTTTAGGGAGGACCCTGCGAAGCAAGGCGGTAGGTCTCCGGCTCCCCAAAATTGGGGCGGGGGGGCCTCGTTATGTTCCTAAACCGAACCGTCCGTCGTGGGCTGCCCCGTTTCGGCGGCGACTTCCTGGGCGACTTCGGCAGGATTCGTCATCGCTTCCGCGCCGGGCGAGGCATCCAGGCGGGAAATCCCGCTTTCATTGCCCTGAGAGGTCATGCCGCTTGCGCCGAGGCTTGCGTCCAGAACGCCCGCCGGGACCTGTGCGCCGCCGGTGACACGCTTCTCCAGCGCCTCCCACTGCGCGGCCACCATGGTGGCGTCCATGTCGTCGCCCATTTTCTGGGCGTCGGCCTCGGACTCCACCAGCGTCGCTTCGTCTTCCTGCCATTCGCCCTGCCGGATTTCAATGATCGCATCGGCGATCTTGTTAGAAATCAGCTTGATGGCGCGGATGGCGTCGTCGTTGCCGGGGATGACATAATCCACTTCATCGGGATCGCAGTTGGTGTCCACAATCGCCACGATGGGGATGCCAAGCTTCCGGGCTTCCTGCACGGCGATTTTCTCTTTTTTGAGGTCCACGATAAAGATGGCATCGGGCATCCCGTTCATGTCCTTCATGCCGCCCAGGTAGTTTTCCAGCCGGTCGCGCTCTTCGCGCAGGTCGGCGGCTTCCTTTTTGGGCAGGGAGTCCAGAATGCCTTCGGCATCAAGCCGGTCCAGCTCACGCAGGCGGGCGATGCGGGTCAAAATCGTGCGGTAGTTGGTCAGCATGCCGCCGAGCCAGCGGGAGTTGACGTAGTAGGAATGGGAGCGCTTGGCGGCTTCGGCCACGGCGTCCTGCGCCTGCTTTTTGGTTCCGACAAACAGGATTTTGCCTTTTTTGGAGGCGACTTCCTGAATGTAGGCATACGCCTCATCGAACAGCTTCAGGGTCTGGTGCAGGTCAATGATGTAGATGCCGTTGCGTCCGCCGTAAATGTAGCGCTTCATCTTCGGGTTCCAGCGGCGCGTCTGGTGGCCGAAGTGGACCCCGGCTTCGAGCAGGTCCTTCATCGCAAGAATAGACAAATCGTAACTCCTTCGTCGTGTTGGGTGCGTCCCCGCCGTTCATCCGCCTCTCACGACCCTGCTTGCCGGAATAGGCAAAACAGAGGCACACGCGGAGGCGTCCGGGCAGGTGTGGATTGTGTATTTTCCGGCGGATAGTATACCACAACGAAGCCGGTGGTTTCAAGGGGCGTGTGCGGCGAAGTCAAAAGAGCGCCTTCCAAGCAAATTGGAAGGCGCTCATCTTTGGACGGGAGAAGTCTGACCGACTACTTGTGCTTCGGCGTATGCTTTGGTGGCGCCACGTGTGCTGGCGGAAGCGTAACGAAGGCAAACAAGCTTGCCCCGGAGTTAAGGGCAGCGGTTGGGGGCGTCAGAGGGGACAATCGCCCGTCCGCCCCAATGCCAAACTGCGTGATCTGCGCGTCGGTATCTTGGCCGCCGGTGACGGTATAAAGAAAGCGCCCGGTAGGGTCCATTGCTAGTGGGTTTGGATTTTGCCCTACTTCGACATCAGGCGGTGAGAGTGCCATCATTGTTCCATCTGAGTTCACACCAAACTGCGATATCGTTCCGTTGCCATTGTTACTGGTATAAACATATTTGCCTGACGGTGTAATGACTAATTTCTCGGAGGAGCCGGTTGGCAAAAATGCCGGGGAAAGCGGCGAAAGGCTATCGTCGGCGTTGATGTGATACTGATAAAGTTTACCGCCTGAATTGGACACATAAGCGGCGTGTCTATCCGCAGAAATCACTAACCCGACACTTGTATAACCACCGTCCAGCATCAAGGGCGGAGCTAGCGGCACGAGCCTTCCATCATCTTGAATACGATATTGAGACACTGATCCCGGCGACCAGTTGCATAGGTAAGCGGCACGACCATCCGGGGCAAAAGTCAAAATGTTAGGCTTGCCGCTACTCGGCACGGGTGGGCCGAGCGAAACAAGCTGTCCAGTATTTGTGATACGAAATGCCGAGATACTATGGTCATTCTGATTGGCGGTATAAAGAAAGCGGCCTGTTGGGTGGATAAAAAGCTCTCTTGGGCTGGCTCCGACTTTCAGTGTTTCTGGGCTGAGCAAAGTCAGAACGCCGTTCGGCTGGACTCGATATTGCGAAAGGGTTCCCTTATCGAAATTAGAGACATACAAAAACCGATTGTCGGGAGTTAAGACTATGTCCAGAAGCCCAGCCTCGGTTTTGACTGCCGGGATACTTAAAGGCATCAGCCAGCCATCTTCCGTTATGTGGAACTGAAAGATACGCCGAGTGCCTATATCTAGTCCATAAGCTGTCCGGCTTTGCAAGCCAAAAGCCATTTTGTATAAGTCTGGCCCCATTAGCGGAGTCTTTGGCTGACGCAAAGGCTGAAGGCTGCCGGAGGGCATCATGGAGTATTGTAAAAGGGCACCACCGAGAACATAAGCTGCCACAACTGGTGGCGCAGTCTTTGCGGATTTCTGCTGGGGCCGAGTGTGAGAAATAACTTGACCTAATGCAGGCATAAGCCAGCCAAAACAGAAGACAGCAACACACAACGCAGCTCCTGCTATTTTTTCAATGGCATACTTGTTCATAAATATCTTCGGTGTGTGATGCCTATTCACCAGAATTTGACTTGATTTGATCATGGCACTGTATTGAGAGTAGAAGAATTGACATAGGGATCACCTGCGGCAGCCTCGTCCGCAGACAATGTGATCGGTTTCATGCCTGAAGTCGAACCTTGAACATGAGTGCTTAATCCATTCCAAGACATATAAGGCGCTTTACTGCCCGATGTGTAGAAGAACGGTTTTGTTGCATTTGGGCTTTTGTCAAAGTTGGGTGGGCCGTTGTACGTGACAGTTCCACCCAGGCCAGTTTGTGCGATAGATGTGTTGTATTTGACATTGATCTCATTTCCATGTATCCAAAAAGTGGGCAAGTCTACAAAGCGGTATTTGCGTGTAGGTACGCTCACTGCTGCTTGACCGGGACTTCGGCTGATAGTAGCCCCCTGAATCACAAGGTAAGCTTCTTGGTCAGGGACGGTTCCGTACACACTATCCTGATAACCAGGAGCTTCAAAGGTGAATGTGATTGGACTTGGCAGTATTTGATCCTGCGCGTAAGAATATAGACTGCCCGCACTCGCAACGGGGCCTCTCTGTCTAGTATGAAGTTCCCCAGGAGTTTGATAATTGCCTGTTGTGGAGTAGCCTTCGTTTCCGGTGTGACCAAGAAACAAGCCAATATCTATTTCACTGAACTTGCCGGTGCTTGGGTCTCTAGCTGATCCGCCTGAGTAGACATCGTAAGCATCGCCTGAGTTGTAGTCCACAACCAGACTTGTGCTGTTGGGAGCAGTGGAAGGCAACGTCAACGCAGCTTGCAAGGCATCATATTGAACTCCGTTTTTACTCTTGCCTTTATCAGTGCCCGTTAAATTGTAAGACCGACCTGTTTTGTACAGCCCATCATTTGCACCGCCACTGAAGTAATCAGACATCGGAGCAGTATGTTCAGCGACTGTCACCGGCAAGGCTAATTCACTACCCATGCGCGTGTTGCCCTGCTCATTGGGATTGGCGAATACTGTGACCTGATACTTACCTGCATCCATAACATAAGTCGAATCAAGCGTCAGTGTTAATATAACTGATTTTGGGTTGTTATCCGATGAAAAATCAAGTGTGAATGTTGAGGGGCTTTCTATGTCAGAAACTTTGCGGCAGACAGGTTCATAAAATGAGTACTTAAAAGACCTGGCATGGGAATCTATGGCGGCTGCCTTCAGACCAAATATATCTGGATTCGTCTCACCTCGATCAACATCCAGCGTGACCTTGCCCTTGAAGCCGTTGACAGGCGTGATAGTCAGCGAAAGAATTGTACCGGAACCATATACAGTGCCATTGACGTTGACACGCTTGAGCAGGGGAGTCGGAGCAGAAACGGACGGGTCTTGGTCAGCGAGTGCATTTGTTGTGATAGTCACGCCTTGCACGACTACATTGGCCGAGACTGTAGACGCGCCGAATGTGGCGGTCACGGTTTGGTAGTCAGCGGCCTGATCGGTTTTATTAAGCGTGGTGAACACGACGGTATCCGTGTCGCCCGATGCTATGCCCTTAACACCCGACCATTGCGGTTGCCCGGCTGGAAATGACGCGCCGGGCGTATCCGGGATGGCCTTGAACACAACCGTTGTGCCAGCGTCAACATACAGCGGCGTGGTTCCCGTCACATCACTGAACGTGCCGGATGTGCCGAAGGCGTATTGCAGCTTCAGGATTTTGACCACCGGGACGCCGGTGGTCGCGCCACCGGCGGCAGGGGCCGCAGCGGCCCGCGCTTTCGCGGCAGGAGCAGAGGCAGGCGCACCGCTGGGAGATGACGAAATATCGCTGGCAACGCCGCCAATGTAGCCCTCCCCGGAATACGAGCCGACATCGCTGTTGGTGTCGTCATCATGGTAGGTCACTGTAGCGATGACTTTGATGATGTAGTAGCCGCTGTCTTGGAAGATACCGGAGAACTTGGTGGCGGGGCTGCCCTGCGTCCAGCCAATCGCATACTCGGTACTGGTGACAAAGCTACCGGAAGCTCCATTCGGGGACTGGTAGACGCCCCCGGTGGTCCAACCCCAACGTTCGCTGAGGTGATGGCCGCTTGGCGCAACAGGAGGACTGTCTACCTGCGCGGTCACGTCCGATGAGATGGTCTGACCCACGGCGGCAGGGTTAGGCTGCCAACTGCCGGTCGTGACATGAACGGTCGGGATGGGGCCATACTGGAATAAAGTGCAGCCGTCAATGTCGGGCGGAATGCCTTTGGAAGCGTCCGCCACAGTGTAGATAACGTTGCTGTAGTCAATCTGCACATTGTGGTCGCCCGGCGAAAGCGTCCCCGGCAGCTCATGCAGAGAGTTCGGCAGGTCGGGCAGGGCTTGGCCCTTGTCTTTGGCACTCCATACCAGCGTTCCGTCCACGTAGACATCGCAGCCGTCATCGGAGAAGATTGCCAGCTTCGTCATGCTTGCGTCCGCCATGACCGTGCCCCGGAAGGTTTGATGCACCGGCAGGTCTTTGGGGTCGGGCGCATTGCCCCACACCGGCCCGGCGGTGGACTCGGCGGCGGCCCGGTCTTTAACATCGGCCAGCGTCTTGCCCGGCATGGCTTCCAGCGGAAGGGGCAGGTCGGCGGCAGAGGCTCGCAGGCTCAAACCAAGCAGGAAAAACAAAGACAGGGACAGCAAAAAGAGGCGATGTGTAATAAGCATAATGTTTTACTTGTGGCGAGTCGGCGACTTCTTGGCACTGTGTTTGGCGTGATCGGTTGAAGCGGTTTTTCTGGCCTTTGCCGCTTTCAGCTTGTCTTGTTCTTCTTCCTGCTTTTGTTCCAGCACCGGCAGGGCGGCAGTCGGCCCCATCATGCCGGGCGTCTTCACCGCAGACAGGGCATCCATCGCGGGCTGGTACTGTCCCCGGCGGGCATAGATGGATGCAAACTGAAGGTTCACCCAGTCCGCCAGGTTTTCATTGTCAGCCGCCAATGGGCGCAGCAGCCGGAGCGCGGCAAGCTGCCGGTCGGGCATCTCGGCCTGCCCATAGACGCCGACAGCGGTTTTGAGCAGCAGAAGCCGCCCGTTATACAGCGCCGGATTGGTGGACGCAAAGGGGAGCAGGGGCAGAACAAAGCCATCAAAGAGCCGGGCGGCGAGGGCATGGTCATCCGTGTGAGCAACCACCGACAGAGCCGCATCGTAGGCATCACCGAGAGCCGTTTTTTTAGATTCGGGCGTACCCTGCGCGATTTCCGACTGTGCCTTTTGCAGCAGGGGCAGCACTTTGTCGTAAGGCGTCTGCGTTGCTTTGGGAGCAAGTTCCGCTAGAACGGTTGCCCGCGTCTGGGTGGCTGTCAGGAGCCAGGGCTGCGCGGCTTCCACCGTTGGCTGGCGTGTAACGGGTGCAATCGGCTTACCCGCAATCGTTGGCACGGCCAGGCAAAACAGTAAAGTCGAAAGCGCAAGGCAGCGGCAAACCACAGAAAACACCTCTTCACGATTGAGATGACTCATTATAATATGAAATCGCGGTTATGTCAATAGCTTTGCCTGCTATGCTGTAATTATTTTGTCGCCTATAGCACGAAGTGGAAGAAGTAGAACAGGCGGGGCTTCTTGAAGTCGCCGCCGTGGAAGAGCGGGAACTCGAAGCCGAGGGAGTTGCTTTCGTCGAGACGCACCGAGGGGGCGACGGCAAGCCCGCGTGTGGTGAGCTGGCCGTCCAAAGAGAGCCGCTGCTGGGGACCGAAGGTGACGGCCTGATAGGCAAGCATGGGGCTGACGGTTTCGTGACCGCCGAAGATGAGGCCGATTTTGATGGTTGGGGCGCTGATTTGAGAGGGCGGGCTGTACGGGGCGGTGTCCAGACCAAAGCGGGAGCGCAGGAAGGCGACGCCGATGGATTCAATCTGCTTTTCCGCAAACACAGAGCCGTAGTGGCCGGTGGGTATCCAGACGATCTTCGCGCCGCCCAAATCTTTGGCGAGGTGCCGGGCGGACTTGGGGTTCACAAACACATCGTAGCGGCCATTGAACAGCAGGGCATTTCTGGGGTTGAACCCGGCCAGCCAGTTGGACGGCTCAATCGGGGCCATGTCCCGCTTCAGCGAGTCATAGGTGACGCCGTGGTACAGCAGGCTCGGGCGCAGGCCATAGGTGATAAAGCTGTCGTAGATAACATCGGACACGTCCACACCGCCGACAATGGTGACGAGAACTTTGATGCGGTGGTCCACGCCCGCAATCAGCGGTGCGAGCAGGCCGCCGAGGCTGATGCCGGAGACGCCGAAGCGGGTGGGGTCTATATCGGGCCGCCGGGACAGGTAATCCAGCGCCCGCCGGTTGTCCAAAACGGCCTGATGGAACGCACTCACCATCTGCGGCACGTCCCCGGACAGCAGCTCCACATCGGGAATGCGCGGGGTCAGGCGGCGGTTGAAGCTGTACGGCTGTACCACCAAAAACGCGATCATGCCGCCCTCGGCAATGCCCGCCGCCGTTTTGTATTCGTTGTTCAGGTTGACCGGCAGCCATTCATGCTCGACGAGAACGGCGGGGTGCGGGCCGGGGGTATTCGGTAGAAACAGGTAGCCGGTGACGACGTTGTCGACGGGGTAGGGGGTCTGCACGGGGCTGGGGAACGTGACGCGCACCACGCGAATGCCCTGAAACAAAGGCTCCGGGGTTTCGGTGGCCGCGAAGGGGGCCACGCTGTCGTAGTCAAAGAAATGCGGGTCCACAGGGACGGCACGGGGGTCAGGCGCGGACAGAGCGGTCTGGGCGGAGGCAGCGGCGCACAGAGGCCCGGCAAGAAGTGCAAGCGCGGCCAGCAGCGGCGCGGCGCGGCGCAGAAAAAAAACGTTAATGGTGTGTGACCCTCGGCGGTTGAAAGTGGCTTTAGTATACCCCGCCCCCGGCGGTTTCGTTCCGCCTGCCGCCTGCCAAGAAGGATATAATCGCGCCGCGTGGGGTATAATTGAGCGGACAGATTTTCCCAGATATGCCCCAAAATTATGCTTGATATCAATACCATTGACGCCCGCTGGACCTTGCTGGTCGGCTTGCCTGTGATCGCCCTGCTGCTGGCAATGGCCGTGCGCCGCTCCCGCGCCGTCGCCCGTCGCATCCGCGAAGTCAAAGAAGACATGGCCCGGAATCCGCAGAACCCGTATCAGGCATTGTCCGAGCTGATGGCCGAAAATGAGGCGTCCACAAAAAAGAATACACGGAGGAACACATGGCGAAAGGGCTGACCGACCGGCAGCAGGAAGTCTTCAACTTCATTGTCACCTACATTGAAGAAAAAGGCTACCCACCCACAATCCGCGAGATGCAGATGGGCCTTGGCATCGGCTCCCTGCGCGGCGTTACCATCCATCTGGACGCACTGTCAAAAAAGGGCTTTATCGCCCGCTTGTCGTCTAAAGACGGCCCGCGCACCTCACGGGGTATTCGCATTCTGGCCCATCTGGAGTCTCGCGCCAAAGACGAGGACGCCGGGCTGCGCCGCCTGCCGCTGATTGGCACGATTGCCGCCGGGACGCCGCTTCTGGCGACCCAGAACATTGAAGATATTATCGCCGTGCCCTTGCAGATGCTCAAAGCCAGTGCCCGCGACTGTTTTCTGCTCCGCGTGCAGGGCGAATCCATGACCGGTGCACACATTCTACCCGGCGATCTGGTGCTGATACAGCCGCAGGCGACCGCCGAACAGGGCGATATTGTGGCCGTCCGTCTCGGCGAAGAAGCGACCGTCAAAAAGTTCACCCGCCACGGCAACCGCATTCAGTTAGAAGCGCAGAACCCCAATTATGCGCCCATTCCCTTGCGTAAGTCCGACAACGCCGCTATTATCGGCAAAGTCGTCGGCCTCCTGCGCGGATATACAGGGTAGAAAATGAGCGTCAGAACAAGAGCCACAGAGGCCCCCCCACCCCAATTCTGGGGAGCCAGACTTCGGAGCGGACAGGAAAGAGCCGGAAAGAAGGGCGTGATAAATCGCGCCCTTACTCTTCACTTCCGGCTCCCCAGAATTGGGGCGGGGGGGCCTCTCCTGCTCCTCGGCCTGCTCCTTGCCGGCTGCTCTCACCCCGCCGCGCCGTTGCCGCCGCTAACCAGAACCGGCGGCGGCGTGTCGGTGACGCTGACTTCCACACGCACGCCCCACACGGGCGACAACACACTGTCCGTGCGCGTCGTGGATGCCCGGACACAGGCCCCGGTGGGCAATGCCAACCTGACGGCGACGCCGCAGATGCTGGCCCCGCGTACGCCCGGCGCGGCGACGAGTGGACGGGCGCAGGGCGACGGCGTCTACACCATTCCCGTCCGGCTGGCAATCGCGTCCCGCTACAACATTGATCTGAAAGTGGAGCGCCCCGGACAGCCCCCGGCAGAGGTGACGTTTCCCGTGGAAGCGTCGGAATAGGAGAATAAGTGGTAGAAATAGAAGCTCGCTACGACGGGGCGAAGAAGTGTACGCTGACCCATCAGGAAGGCGCGATTCTTAAGACAGACGCCCCGAAAGACATCGGCGGCGAGGCGTCGGCGTTCAGCCCCACCGATTTAGTGGCCGCCGCATTGGCCGCCTGCGTCCTCACGACGGTGGCGATGTATGCCGAGCGGAACGGGCTGGAACTGACCGGCATCACGGCGCACGTCGGCAAAGAGATGACCCCGCCGCCGCGCAAAATCGGCCATCTGCCGCTGATGGTTCACCTGCCCGCTTCGGTGACGGAGGAGATGCGCCCGAAGTTGGAACACGCCGCGCATACGTGCCCCGTTCATGCCAGCCTGCACCCGGACGTGGACGCGCCGATTACGTTTTATTACGATTTGTGAAGATGCCGGGGGTGTAGAAACCCCCGGCTGGGAGGGTGTCCTTCGGACAAAGATTTAGGAAAGAGCCAGAGGCCCGCCAAAGCGAGTCCTCTTCAGTCCTCACCCGAAGGGTGCTTTCCTTGCCGGGGGTTTCTACACCCCCGGCTCTCGGGGTGTCTGCTCTTCCACGCGCCCGTCGGGGTGGCCGATTATCAGGCGCTGGCAGAGGCCCACAAACAGGCCCGATTCGACCACGCCGACAATCGTTTTAAGCCGCGCTTCCAGCGTTTCGGGAGAGGGCAGGGGAGCGCCGAAGGCCATGTCTAAGATGAACAGGCCGTCGTCGCTGAGAAACGGCGTGCCATCCGGCTGGGCGCGGCGGGGGGCGGGGACGCCGAAGGTTTCTTCGAGCCGTGCCTGAGTCCATTCCCATGCGAACGGCAGAATGGCGACGGGCAGGGGGTGAGCGCCGAGCGCAGGCTGCACCTTGCTGGGGTCCACGATGATGATTTCCGAGCGCGTTGCCTGGGCCACGATTTTCTCGCGCACCAATGCCCCGCCGGCGCCTTTGATGAGCCGGAACTCGGGGTCTACATCGTCCGCGCCGTCAATGGTGACATCAAAGTGCGCGACTTCTGAGAGCGAAACAAAGGGGATGCCGTAGGTGCGGGCGAGGTCCTCGGACTCCTGCGACGTGGCAACGCAGCGCAGGGCGAACGGCTCTGTTTGAAAGCGTTTGCCGAGGGCGTGAATGGCGAAAGCTGCCGTGCTGCCCGTGCCGAGGCCGACCGTCATGCCGTCTTTCAGGTAAGACACGGCGCGTTCGGCGGCGCATTGCTTCGGGTTCATGGGTTACCTGCCTGAGTGGAAAGAGTAGGGGAAGTTTAAGAAAAGTTTAAGAAGAAAAATGCCGGGGAAGAGACTCGAACTCTCACAGGGTTGCCCCCATAACGACCTCAACGTTACGCGTATACCATTTCGCCACCCCGGCCTGTTCGGGACTATTATACAGATATTGTGCGCGGTTTGTCAAGCCGCCGCTGCCTGCTTCTGTAAATCGGAGCCATGATGCCCAAATTTTCTTTCCGCAAGCCCACCTTGAAAGCTGTTCCCACACAGGTCAGCGGCGCATGGCGCCTGTGGAGCTTCTTCAAAACGCTGTCCGTCAAAGACATCGCCGCCGAGGCCGAGCGCCCGTTTCATCTGGCGCTGATTGGCGACGCCGCCCAAACTGCCTCGCTTCTGGCCCGGCTGGCGTTGGAGTCGCCCCTGCCGCGTGAGGCGTCGTCAACGGAACCCGTCGATGTCCGCGCCGTCACCGACACTTACACCCGCGCCGAAGACGCCCCGCCGGGCAGCCTGACCCTGAGTGCAGACTTAGACGAAACGGGCCTGGCCTCGGCTCTGGCTCAGATGGTCACAACGCACCCCGACCTGCGAATTGCGCTGGCCCGCCGCGTGCCCGCCTTCCGGCCCGCGTCGGTGAGTGCCTTGATTGCAGAGTCGGCCAAAGAAAACGCCAAAATTGCGCTGCTGTCCGCCCTGCCGGGCGTCGTCCCGGCGACGGCGTTCCTGCTGCCCGCGACGGCGCTGGGGGATATGCTCGTACTGACCAAAAATCAGGCGCTTCTGCTGCTCCAAATCGCGGCGGCGTATGGCAAAGAGGTGGACCTGCGGGCTAGAACCCGCGAGCTTCTGCCGGTGGTCGGCAGCGCGTTTGGCTGGCGGGCAGCGGCGCGGGAGCTGATTGGCCTTGTGCCCGGCGGCATCGGGCTGGTCGTGAAAGGCTCGATTGCGTATGCCGGGACCTACACGGTGGGCCGGGCGGCGGCAATTTATTACAGCACCGGCCACACGCTGACGGCCTCGCGCCTACGGCAGCTCTACGAAGACGCCTACAAAGAGGCGGGAAGCCGTGTACGCCCGCTGCTCAACACTCGCCCGTCGCTCACTGTCCCGCTGCTGGCGCGGCTGCGGAAGAGAGCCAAAGCCGAGGAGCCTACCCGTTGACAAATCGGCCCTGGCGCGGGTATACTGCCGCGCTAACTTTCACTGCCCCCTGCGAAGGAGACCGAGCGACTTGTCTGACATTGAAGAGATCGTCCTGACACCTGCGGGCTACAAAGAAATCGCCGATGAGCTGGAATCCCTCCGCACAACCGAGCGGCGCGAAGTCGCCGAACGCATCCGCGATGCCATCACCTATGGCGAGCTGACCGAGAACTCTGAGTACGAAGACGCCAAAAACGCACAGGCATTTTTAGAGGGCCGCATTGAGGACCTCAAGCATATCATGCAGATTGCCCGGCCAATGGACCCCGCCGAAATCCCTACCGACGTGGTGGGCCTCGGCTCCGTGGTCACGGTCAATGACGAAGACGACGACTGGGAGTTTACGATTGTCTCGCCTGTGGAGGCCAACCCCAACCGCGATAAAATCAGCGACGAGTCCCCCGTCGGCGATGCGCTGATGGGTAAAAAAGTCGGTGACAGCGTCTCCGTTCTGACGCCCGCCGGACGCACCCGCTACACTGTGGTGGCGATACGGAAATAACCCGCACACGCAAAGGCCACGGATGAACTCCGTGGCCTGTTTTTTAGAAGGACTGCCCCTTGTCCGAAGATTTAGCCACACAAACACTCGCTGACGACGCCCTCACCGCCGAAGGCGTGGACCCGTACCGCCTTGAAAAGCTCCGCGCTCTGCGCGAGGCAGGCCGCGACCCGTTCACGCATGAGCGGTTCGATGTCACCCACCACGCCGCGCCGATTGTGGCCGATTTTGACACGCTGGACGGCCACACCGTCTTTGTCGCCGGGCGCATCACGGCCATCCGCGTGCAGGGCAAAGTCGCGTTCCTCGACCTGACCGATGCCACGGGCCGCATTCAGCTTTATGTCCGCCGAGATGAAGTCGGCGACGCGCTCTTTGACGACCTCAAGCACCACACCGACATCGGCGACATCGCGGGCGTTTCGGGGTTTGTGTTCCGAACGCAGCGCGGCGAAATCTCGGTGCATGTGCGCGAATGGACTCTGCTGGCAAAGTCCCTGCGCGTCCTGCCGATTGGCAAGGAATACGAGGGCGAGGACGGCGAAGAAAAGCACGCGGGCAATTTGAAAGACCCCGAAATGCGCTACCGGCAGCGGTCCGTGGATTTGCTGGTCAACAAAGAATCGCGGACGCGCCTCCTGGGCCGCATGACCGTGGTACGGGCGATGCGTCAGTTTTTGGACTCGCGGGACTACCTGGAAGTGGAAACTCCGGTCTTGCAGGCGGTCGCGGGCGGCGCGGCGGCGCGGCCTTTTTTGACCCATCACAACGCTTTAGACACCGAGCTGCATCTGCGTATCTCGCTGGAGCTATACTTGAAGCGCCTGATTATCGGCGGTCTGGATCGGGTCTATGAGATTGGCCGCGTCTTTCGCAACGAGGGCATCTCGACGCGCCACAACCCCGAGTTTACGCTGATGGAAGTCTATGCGGCCTATGCTGATTTAGACGATATAATGCTCTTGGTGGAGGGAATGTACCGGCATATCTGCCGCGCCCTACACGGCTCCGAACAGTTCACCTATCAAGGCCACGCCATTGATCTCGCCCCGAACTTCGCACGCCTGCCCATTTTAGAGGGCATCCGGCAGAACGCTGGGGTCGCGCCGGAAGAACTGCAAACGCTGGAGTCTGCCCACGCCGTTTTGACCCGCCTGCATCTGCCGACCGAGAACGAGCCGACCGTCGGCGGCATCATTGAAAAGCTCCACGAAAAGTACACGCAGCCGACGCTGATGCAGCCAACATTCATCACCGAGTTCCCCACTGAGACCTCGCCGCTCGCCAAGAAGAAGCCGAGCGACCCAGCGCTCACCCGCCGCTTTGAGGTCTACATGGCCGGGGCGGAGCTGGGCAATGCGTTCAGCGAAATCAACGACCCGCTAGACCAGCGCGAGCGCTTCTTGGCCCAGTCCGCCTTGCGGGCCGAAGGCGACACTGAGGCGCACCCAATGGACGAAGACTTCCTGCGGGCAATGGAATACGGAATGCCCCCCACCGGCGGCTTCGGCGGCGGCGTGGACCGCCTGGCGATTATCCTGACCGACGCCCCTTCTATCCGCGACGTGATCCTGTTCCCGCTCCTGCGGCCTGAGAAGGGGTAGGAAGAGGCCCCCCCGCCCCAATTCTGGGGAGCCAGAGTAAGACCCCCTAGCCCCAATAATGGGGGAACCTGAGAATAGCATTACGGCCTTTCGTGTCCTATTCTTGTTTCCCCTGGACACTGGGCACTTTCCAGCCTCGGGTTTCAAATGATAATGCAACCCGTGGCAGCTTCAGAGCCACGCCATAATGAGGGCAGGGGCAAGCCCTGCCCCGACGGGTCGGTTTCTTTCCTAACTTCTGGTTCCCCCAGAATTGGGGGCCAGGGGGCGATCTTATCCAGGGGAACACGCTATGAGCAACGCTTCACGTACATTGCGCCGGATGAGCAAGCAGACACTTCGGCAGATCATGGCGAACGTTCGCCGTGTGCTTTGGGAGCAGTGGGACCCGATAGGTGTCAATGACGAACCGGAGGCATTTGGAGAATACGACCGCTATGCGGACGGCATTTATGATTTGCTGATGCGTGGTGCGTCAGACGACGAAATTGCCAAACAGCTTCACAGCTACGAGACCGTTGACATGGAACTGCACCGGCGGACCAATGAGCAGCGTATGGCTGTTGTCAAAGCACTTCGCACGATTGATTTAGACCCGCCGGACGCACCATGACACCCACACTCACACAACATGACACACGGCCCCCGAAAACCCGCCTTTACTGGACGTGGCGCAAGTGGCGGGCACTGGTGGGGATGTTTGTGCAGGACGGGCTGGCCTACAAAGCCAATCTGATCATCTGGATACTCACCGATGCGGTGACGGCGACCGTCATGCCGCTGATCTGGCTGGCGTCCTACAATGGACGCGGTACGATTGGCGGCTTTTCGCCATCCGAGATGGTGCTGTATTACCTCGTCATGCTGGGGCTGACCGGGTTCATTCAGTCGCACGTCATGTGGGACATGGCAGGGGATGTGAAGTCGGGCAAGTTCAACATCTACCTCATCCGGCCCCTGTCGTTTCTGATGTATATGCTGGCCTCAAACCTCGGCTGGCGGGCGATGCGAACGCTACTGACCGTGCCGCTGCTGGCTTTAGTGGCCTTCGGATTTCGGCATTACCTGCCGGATTTGGGGGCGGGGCACTATCATATCGGGCCGGTGTTCTGGCTGTCCGTGGTGCTGGGGCATCTGGTGTCGTTCACCCTCAGCTATGCACTGGGGCTGCTGGCGCTGTGGTTGTATGAGGCGCGGTCGCTCTTTAACTTCTACTATTTGCCGCTAATCATCTTCTCCGGGCAACTGGCTCCCCTGGCGCTTTTGCCGTCCGCGCTGACCCGGTTTGTGCTGTGGACTCCGTTTCCGTACACACTGGCGTTTCCAACCGACATCTTTCTGGGTAAATTGAGCCTCGGAAGGGTTGAAATGGGGTTGTTCGCGCAGATTGTGTGGATTGCCATAAGTCTTCTCACCGCATCCGCACTCTGGCGGGGCGGGGTTCGCCGTTTTGCGGCCTTCGGGATTTAAGCTGTTTCGTGCAAGTTCTGATGAAACATTTAGCGGAAAAAAACGAAGGGAAACATCCGGGGCCAGCGGGCACGGTGGGGGCAGCTCTGCTGACGCTGGTGATCCTAGGGCTGTTCACCTGGGGCGAAATTGCTTTGCAGGACGCAACAGGAGTGGAGCGGCCTTACACGATCTTTTATCTGGTTCCGGTCGCTCTGGGAGCCGCTTTGCTGGGCGTGCGCGGCGGGATTGCCACGGCACTGGCCGCCGTGCTTTTGGCCCGCGTGTATTTGTTCAGTGACAACAAGCACGGGCTGGAACTTATCTCCGCGCCCAATATTGCCGAAGTGGTGGAGTTTGTCGCGCTTCTGGCCGGAACGCTGACGATTGCTTTTATTACCGGCAGTCTGCGGAGTGCTTCAGTTGATCTGGCGTCAGCTAATGAGCATTTGCGGCAGGCGAACGAAAAGTTGGTGGACAGCGAAGAGCAGCGGCGTGTCTTCAACCGGGACGTTCTGCTGGCCGTTACCGGCGGCAAGCTGCGCCTGCTGGACCACAGCGAGATGCCGCCCACGGCGCTGGCCGAGCGTGCCCCTTATTTGACTGTGCCCCTGCATCAGCCGGAAGACGCTTCCAGGCTGCGTCACACGCTGACCCGCCTGTCCGGCGAAAGTGGCCTGAGCGCTGAGCGGGTTGCCGACCTTTGTACGGCCACGACCGAGGCGGCGACCAATGCGATCAAGCACGGCAACGGTGGCCTGGCAACGGTATGGGCGGAGCTTGACGAAATCACCGTGCAGATTGAGGACAGCGGCACGGGAATTGCCCCGGCGCATCTGGCGCGGGCGACGCTGGAACAGGGATTTTCCACCCGCGTCTCGCTCGGCATGGGCTTTCACCTGATGCTGCAATCCACCGACACGCTGGCCCTCTGCACCGATGCCCACGGCACGACCATCTTTCTGCAAGTCTCCAATCGGCCCCGTGCGACGCCTGAAGAAGCCGTGCTGGCTCGCTACGCTAATTTGTAGCATCAATCTCTGATGGGGCAGAGGTATACTGACGCTATGATTGACCTAGTCATCGTCGGCGGCGGGCTGCTTGGGGCGGGGATTGCGCGGGATGCCGCCGGGCGCGGCTTGTCGGTCTGCCTCTTGGAAAAAGAAGACTTCGGCGCGGGGGCGACAGGCCGGGCGGGCGGTCTGGTCGCGGGCGGTCTCAGCGCCCTCGAAACGCTGGATTTTGCCCGCGTCCGGGAGCAGATTTCCGAGCGGGAGATTTTGCTTCGCACCGCCCCTGACCTCGTGACCCCCCGGCGGTGCCTGATCCCCTTTTACGGCCACGGCCTGCTCGCGCAGGCCCGCGTCCGCTCGAGTCTCGCCCTCGCCGATGCCCTCGGTTTCGACCACTCTTTTTCCGTTCATCAGCTTTTAAGTGTCGCTGAAGTGCAGGGACGCGCTCCGGCGCTTGCCCCGGAGGGCCTGAGCGGCGGCGCACTGGTCTGGGAGGCGGCGACGGCTTCCCCGGCGCGTCTGGCGCTGGCGCTGGCCCTCGATGCTGGCACAGCAGGAGCCGAGCTGCGAACACACACGCGAGTAGACGCCCTGTGTTGGGGACGGGACAGTCAAGGGAGACAGCGGTGTCTAGGCGTTCGCTGGACCGACACGCTTTCGGGCGAGACGGGGGAAACTGCCGCCGCGCTGACGATTTTAGCCGCCGGGGCCTGGCTGACCGACCTCGGCCCCATGCCGGACGCCCTGCCGCCGCTGATGCAGCGGGTGTCCCTGCTGGCCCCGCCGCTTGGCGGCGACGGCGACGCTCTGGTGTTTGCGCGGGACGAGGGGGGAAGCCCGCTGCTGGCTGTTCCCGGTCCCGAGGGGACATGGCTGGGGGACTGGGAACTGCCGCTGACAGACACGCTGGATATGCTGCTGGCTGGGCGGGAGGCCGTGGAGCCATTGCTAGGAGCGTTCGAAGAGCTTCTGCCCGGCATCACGACGGACACGCTCCTCGCCGCGTGGGCCGCGCCGGTGGCCCCGCCGCCGCACCCGGAGTTCTCGTTCGGTGCGGCGGTTCCGCTGCACGGGCTGGCCGACTTTGCGGTGAGTGCCCCGGTGCAGCACGGCCTTGTGTCGGTGTGGGGCGGCGGGCCGACTTCGTACCGGGCGATTGCCGAGGAGACCGTCGATTTAGCCTGCCGCAAGCTGGGCCGCGCTCTGTCCGCGCCGTCCTGCCATACAGCCACGCAGGCGCTTCCCGCGCCGCCGGTCTTTACGAAGGGCGACCCGGCGGAGCGCATCACACAAATCGCCGCCGAGACCGTGTGCCGCACCCTCTCCGACTTCCTTCTGCGCCGCTTGGCTGGCCCCCTGCCTCTTCCCAATGACCCGCGTACCGCAGAAATACTGGCCGCGCTGGCCGCGCAGGGCGGCTGGGACGCCGCCCGGCAGGGTCGGGAGCGCAAGACGTATGCTACTCAGATGGCGCTGACGCAGGCGTTTCGGGTGATGTAGAAAATGCCCCCCAGACTGCCCCTATCCGCCCACGCCGCGCAGCACCATTAAGAGCTGTCACGGACTTTGTCAATCCACGCCATACAAATCGTGGAATGCAGGTCCCAGGAATACTTCCCCCGGCTGCCTTCGTAGAGCATCACGAACTGTTCCGGGGTTTCGTAAAGGGCCGGAAACCAGAGTGCGCCGCCGTCTGGCTCCCCTTTCGCGCCCGCGCCGAAAATCGGGTTGCCAGGGTGCGGCGTCCAGTCCAGCAGGTTCCGGGAGCGGGCCAGGCCGAAATAATCCGGCTCATCAGCAAGATAGGCGCTGCCGCCGTACAGCAGATAATACCAGCCGTCGCCCGGCTCGTGAATACGAGCGGTGGTCACTGAGAATGAATCCCATTGGCCCGGCGGACGTGGATAAATAGGGTCTACAGAGACCGGCGTGAACTGGCGGCCATCTGTAGAAGTCGCCGCATGGAGCGTACAGCCACGTCCTTCATCGAACGTTTGATAGAGCAGCAAAAGGATGCCATCTTTCAGCACGATCTCCGGGGCGCGGCCCGGCAGGACAGCTCCCTTCTTTTCAAAGTGGACGCCGTCCTCGCTGACGGCCAGGCCAATCGTATGCGTGTTGGTCGGGTCGTCCCCGGAATAATAGAGCCAGACCTTATCCTGAAACACCACAGACGCCGGGTCAAGCACATTCCGGGCATCAAACGCTCCCTCCGGGCCGACATCAATAATCGGCTGCCCCCCCGTCACATCACGCAGGCTCATCTCACCCGGCAGAACGGTTTCTACCAGGCCCAAGCCGATCCGGTCGTGAACAGGCTCGTTTGGATCATTGGTGAGCGTCCCATTCCCCCGGTAATACAGAAATGTCTGTCCCCGGAAGTGCAGGAAATCAGGATTGGCAGTCCAGCGGCGCTTCCAGCCATGCCCCTTCGGGGGAAGGATTGGGCTTGCCGCGCCGCGATGCCAGGCGCGGCAGTTGGCCGAATACTCTTCGCCAAAGAGGTTCCACAGAGAGCTTTGCACCAGTTGGCTTGGCATAAAATCAGCGCATTTCTACGGGCCGGAAGCCGGTGTGGTCCACTTCGACGTTAGCGAACTGGGTCTGGCCGCGCAGGTACAGCGTAGTTCCGGGCGGGGCCGACTGAAGATGCAGGGCGGACAGGGGAAGGGCGGCTTCGAGGAGGCTGCCATGCCAGGCATAAGTGCCTCCGGGGACGCCCGGCACGGGGAGGCGCGTGTTGGCCGGGCCGGGAGTGATTGAAACAGTGCGCGACGGCGGCGGGGCCTGCCCCTGCGCCACGGCGGGAGTGATGGGGCGCAGGACGAAGGCATAGGCCACCTGCGAGGACAGAGAACGCTGCATATCCTGGCGCAGATACAGCATCGTGTCGTCGCGGCAGGTATACAGGCGCACGATATCGGCAGACGACTGGAAGGCCCGCAGGACGCTGTCCCCGCTCGGGTCCAGCGCCACGGGCGTCTGCCCCGCCCAGTCTTCGGCGCGGCCATCCATGTGGAACCGGCCTTCGGGGACGACGACAAGTGGTGGGGCCACGTTGTCGCCAAGCGTGCCGAACAGCTCATTGCGTCGGGCAAACGAATACAGGAACCGGCCCGCAGAGTCCACCTGGCTTCCATACCGCTTGATGGCGGCATATTTGCGCTGCACATCGCGGTGCGACAGCGGCAGCGAAGACCAGTCGGTGTCCAGTCCGACAAGCTGGTTTGGCGGGACCAGCGGCGCTTCCTCGTTCAGCCCCTGCGGCACGGGCCAGTCGCCCCGGTGGACGATAAAATAGTGCAGCCGGGCGGTCTGCGCCCAGGAAACGCCTTCGCGCTTCAGCTCATGCAGAGCGGTTCGGACAAACACGGACCCGGCGGCATGGTCCGGGTGGTCGTCGTTGGGATGCGTGATATAGATGTCCGTAGGCTGTTCCAGCAGCATCTGTTTTCGGATGTCCGCCAGCAGGGATGCCCCGCAGTAGGGTGCATGGAGCGTCGGCGAGTCGTCATACGGCGAATTGCTGACGCGGGTGTAGGCGGACTCGACGGGGCTGTCGGGGTTCCAGTGGTCAATCCACATCGGCATCAGCCCCCGGTCCGGGTAGCCCAGGAAATGGATGTCTTCGGGGGGGATGCCGAGCAGGCCGAGCGCCGTGCGCGACTCGCCCTGCCGCAGATAGGCGTAGCGCACAAAGTCTTTCGGCGGCACGGTGATCTCGTGAAATTCACGGGCCGCGCTGATCCCGAACCCGTCGCCATTGGTCAGAAACACGACCCGCACATCATCGCCGCGCAGCCGCGCCTGCCGGATCAGCCCCGCCGCGCCCAGCGTCTCATCGTCCGGGTGCGGAGAAAATACCAGAATACGCTGGCCGATGCGGGGCGGCGCAAGCGCAGGCAGTTGTTCCGAGGCTTTGTTGCCCACATAAATCTTGTAGGCCACTTGCAGAGAAAAAAAGCCCAGCAGGATCGGGGGAACCAGCAGAGCGGCACACAGAATACGTGCCCACAGCGGCAGGCGGCGGCGCGGCGGGCGCGGACGTAGGAAGGGAAGCATAGATACTACTTACTTCGCAAATAGGGGCGAAGTTCCGTGTAGGCGGCGGCAATGCGCGGCTCCCAGTCCAGCACCCACGACAGCGGCTCACGCTTCAGCCGCCGGGTCAGGGTCTCCAAATCCGGCCACTCGGTCAGGGCGCGGGAGGCGCGGGTCAGCCCTTCGGCTTCCAGAATGACCGAAGCCCGGCTGATGTCCGTCGGGCGCTCCCGGCGCAGGAGCCAGCAGAAATCGAGCGTCGCGTACTTGAAGCTTTTCAGGTTCCACCACGACTGAATGGCCCAGTCATCGCCGATAGCCCATTCCCGCCGCTTAAGCTGCTGCCGCAGGGTGCGGAGCGTGTCTGTATAGCCCTGCGTGATAGAAACCACGGCGTCTTCGCGTGTGGGGGTCGGCAGCGTCAAGTCGCCGCTGAGAGGCTGGGCGAACGCAAATTGGAACCGGAAAAAGCCGGGCAGGGCGGCGAACTCTTCAGCGGACAGCACGAAAAACTGCACCTGCGGGAACAGGTCGCGGCAGGCGCGGGTGGCATGGGTGACACAGTTTTCCACGGCGTCGACGACCAGCAGAAAGTCTAAATCGTGGGCGGCTTCGGGGCGGTCGGCGGCGGAGCCGTAGAGGGCGAGGAGGCGTAGGTTGCCGCCGAGCCGTTTGGCGGTGATGGCGGCGAGCTGCGAAATGAGGGCATCGCTGGGCATGGCAGGAAAAGTACTCCGCGACAGGCAACAGGGAGGCCGCAGGGCGGCATGAAAAAATGGCGGAACGGGTGGGATTCGAACCCACGAATGGAGGGGTCCCCATTACACGATTTCCAATCGTGCTCCTTCGACCAACTCGGACACCGTTCCTTGCGCCTGAGCCGTATTTTATCACAAAACGGCGGCGGCTGTCAAGTGTTTTGTCGGTTTCAGCTTTTTCGTTGGCAGCTATGGGTGGCAAAAGCATACACTAAACAGACGAAATTAGAAGCCACGAGTTGAAACCCGAGGCTTTCAAGTACTCCATGTTTAGGGGACACAAGATGAAGATAAACAGCCTGCTACCCCAAGTCCTTATGTCCTCTGGACGGCGGGCTTTTTCCAGACTCGGGCTTCAACCCGTGACAACTTCGAAAAGGACCACTAATAGTGTAAAATCGTCCTGGCAGGTAATGGGTTGTTTCCTTGTTGCATGGGAACTTCACAGATGTTCCCTGGCCTACTACTTTGGAGCAGAGGCCAGGCATTTTTGCAGAAACAAGTTCACACTAACCTCTAACAGGAATACAGTCATGTCTCAATCCTCTTACAAAATTAACGATCTAGGCTTATCAAAAAGCCGCTCTCAAAGTTCAATAACCGCTGTCAATGACAACTCTATGGTCATTGGCAGCAAGTCCAGCGCGGGTGAGCCTTACTGGTTCCTTTGGACGCCTTCTGAGGAAGTCAAGATTAAGGTCATCAGAGCTAAGTCAATAAACAATCTTGGAGACATCGTGGGAAATGGTCTGGAAAGTAAGCCTAATGGACTCCCTTACAATAATGTCGTAGTTGTTGCTTACATCTACAAAAATCACAAATTGATAAAATTGCCCGTACTGGCAAACACTGTTTTGAGCGACGCGTGTTCAATTAATGACTGCGGTGACGTTGCAGGGATCATCCAAACAAGCAAACCCTTGCAAAGAAGAGCCTGTGTTTGGAGTGAGGGAAAACTAAAGCTGTTGAAATTAACCGCCGGCTTTTTATCCTCGGAAGCCACGGCGATCAACAATCGTGGACAGGTTGCTGGCTGCCGAAAACGCAGGCACAATTCATCCGTAATTTCCGAGGCAATTTTGTGGCAGAATAATGAAGAGATTCCGCTCGGGCCTTTTGCTGAAAATCGAGAGAGCATTGCTACCGGCATTAACGATAGTGGTCAAATAATCGGTTGTTCTTTTGATACGGGGGAGCATTTGGAAAAAATTGACAAGCATGAGTTCGTCTGGACTGATGGACATATAAAAAATCTTCCTGGTTTGGCTCGAGGAAAGGGTAGCTTCTCTACAGCTAACAGTATAAACAATCAAGGCCAGATAGTTGGCAACTCTTGGGTGAGAGAAAACCATTTGCATGCTTGTCTTTGGCAGCAAGAAAGCGTAGTCGATTTGAATGATCTAATTCCTAAAAACTCCGGCTGGACATTGATCAGCGCCCAAAGTATCAATGATCAAGGGCAAATCGCTTGTAATGGGATTTATCAAGGCCATATTCATGCTGTGCTATTGATGCCTCAACTCTCTACCGATTCGCACGGCTATTAGATCGGAACGGCAAATAGTCCCCATCTTGACATTTGGGCCGCAGTTTGCTATGCTAACGCCATGTCACAGACGCTTTCTCCCGAACTCTCTACCATCAACGCCCGCTTCGCCGAAGCCGCGCTCCGCCACGCCGCCCGCCCGGCGCTGACTTCAAAGCCGCCCGGCAGCAAAACCTGGGAAACCCTCACCTACGGGCAGGTCGCCGCCCGTGTCCGCGCCCTCTCGCTTGGCCTGCGGGCGCTCGGCGTGGAGCGCGGGGACCGGGTGGCGCTGCTGTCCGAAAACCGGCCCGAATGGGTCATCACCGACCTTGCCATTCTGGCGGCGGGAGCCGTCGCCGTGCCGGTGTATCCGACCCTGCCCGCCGGGCAGGTCGCGCATATTCTCTCAGACAGCGGCGCGAAAGCCATCATCGCCGAGAACGCCAAACAGGCCGCCAAAGTGGAGTCAGACGCGCTCAAAGTTATTACAATGGACCCCGCCGACGGCGTGCTGTCCCTGGCCGATGTGATGGAACAGGGCGAAGGGGCAGCGTTTGAGGAAGACTATGAAGCCAGACGCGACTCGGTGACGCCAGATGACCTGATGGCCCTGATTTATACGTCGGGCACGACCGGCAGCCCCAAAGGGGTCATGCTGACCCATGCCAACATGGCGGCGGCGGTGGATGCCGCCGCCACACAGTTTCCCCTCTTGCGGCCCCCCTATGATGTGTTTTTGTCGTTCCTGCCCCTGTCCCATATCTTCGAGCGCGTCACCTCCACCCTCGCGCTGACACAGGGGGCGCATATTATCTACAACGACAGCATCTTCAAACTCGTGGACAACATGGCGCACTTCCACCCAACTATTATGCAGTGCGTGCCCCGCGTTTTTGAAAGCATCCACGAGCGCATTGCCGACGGCATCGGCAAGCTGCCCGCCCGCCGCAAAACGCTGACATGGTGGGCACTGGGCGTCGGCGACACCGTGGCCGAGCGGCGCAGTGCCAAGCGCCCTGTCGGCCCCATTTTGAGCCTGCTGCACGCCGCCGCCGACCGTTTGGTGCTGCAAAAAATCCGCGCCCGCTTTGGTGGGCAGCTCAAGTTTCTGGTCAGCGGCGGCGCGGCGCTTGGCCCGCGCACGGCCAAATTCTTTCTCGCTATCGGCATCCCCATTCTGGAAGGCTGGGGGTTGACCGAGACCACCGGAGCCGCCGCCGCGAACAAAACCGAGCGGGTCAAAGTGGAAACCGTCGGCCCCCGGATGTTCAATGTGCTGGTGCGCGTCGCGGGTGACGGCGAGCTGCTGATTGAAGGTCCAACGGTGATGCGCGGCTACTGGAACAACCTCGAAGCCACCGCCGAAGTGATTGATGCCGACGGCTGGTTCCATTCGGGCGACATCGGGACGATTGATAAAGACGGCTACGTCAAGATCACCGACCGCAAGAAAGATATTCTGGTGCTGGCAAATGGCAAAAACGTCGCCCCGCAGCCGATAGAAACGATGCTCCGCCGCTCCTCGCTCCTGACCGAAGTGGTGCTGCTCGGCGACAACTCCGGCACGGTTGCCGCGCTGGTTGTCCCAAACTTTGACGCCCTGAAAGCCTGGGCCAAAGAAAATCATCCCGGCCTGAAAACCAACGCCGCGCTGATTGCCGACCCTGCCGCCCGCAAGTATGTGAAAGCTGAAATCGACCGGCTTTCCAAAGACCTCGCCGATTACGAGCGCGTCAAGCGCATTGCTTTGATTGACCACGCCTTCAGTCAGGAAGGCGGCGAGCTGACCCCGACCTTGAAAGTGAAGCGCCGCGTCGTCGCCGAGCGCTACGGGCATCTGCTGGATTAGGACCCCTCCTGCTCGTTCCTCGCTCCCTCCCCTGTTAAGGGAGGGTTAGGAAAGACAAAGAGGGCGTGATAAATCGTGCCCCTACGGGTTTGGTCCTGCTCATCTTTGCCCTCCCTTAACAGGGGAGGGAGCGAGGAACGAGCGGGAGGGGTCTCTTCCGCCTTGCAGGAACACCCCGCCGCCGACTCGATCAAGCCGCCATAATGAACATCAACCAATCCGACCGCCCCACCGCCACGCCTACTGTCCCCCTGTCCCCGACGGGCGTCTTCTGGTACAGCCTGGCGAACCTCGGGTTTGGGGCGTTTTATGCCTTCAACAATTACGTCCTGCCGCTCTGGCTGAGTGCGTACACAAGCAACGCCGTACTCCTGGGGCTGCTGGGCGGCTCGCACTCGTTTGAAGGCGTCTTTATTCAGCCCGTCATTGGCTCCATCAGTGACCGGATGCGCGGGCCGGGCGGTCGGCGGCGGCCTTTCCTGCGGCTGTTTATCGCGCTGTCCGCGCTGTTTCTCCTGCTGGCCCCCGCTGCGACCTTGCTGCCGGGCACGGCGCGGCTGGCCGGGATTGTGGCGTGCGTCTTTTTGTTCACGCTGACGTTTAATGTCGCCGCTGACCCGTATCAGGCCCTGCTGGCGGACATCACGACGACGGAGCAGCGCGGGCGGGTGTCAGGGATATGGTTCTTCGTCGGCTCGGCGGGGCAGGTGCTGATCTTGCTGTTTCTGGCGGCCCTGCTGCTGGTTCCGGGTCTGCATCTGTCGCTGGAATGGGGTTTTCCCATTGTCGGCCTGCTCCTGCTGGCGACCACCCTGCTGACCTGCGCGAAGACGCAGGAGCCGACCGTCACGACGCCCCCGGAGACGCAGCGCGGGCACTGGGACGACATCCGGCTGGCACTGTCCGGCCTGCGCGATCTGCCGCAGGCGCGGATTTATATGGGGATGTTCTTTCTGTACGGCGCTGGCCTCGGGGCGGTGACGCCCTATTTGACAAAGTTCATCAAGCAGGTGACGGGCTGTGCGGACTGGCAGACGCTCGCGCTGTCCGCGTGGCTGCTGGTGGTGACGGCGCTGGGCAGCCTGCTGTTCGGAGCGGTCAGCAGCCGGATTGGCTTCAAGCCGCTCCTGATGCTGAGTTTGATTTTGATTGCCGCCGCCGCGCTGAATGCGCTGTGGGTGACGACCCTGCTGCAAGTTGGGCTGGTGCTGAGTGTTGCAGGCTTGGGGATTGGAGCGCAGAATGCTTCGGCGTACCCGCTGCTGACCCGGCTGGTCCCGCCGCGTGAAATCGGGTTTTATGTGGGCTTGCAGACGGCGGCGGCGTCCCTGGCCGGTCCGGCGGCGGTGGCGCTGACCGGGACGCTGATTAACCGCTCGGTCGGGCACGCAGGCTACCGGATGATTTTCGTCGTCTGCGCCGTCTGCCTCCTGCTGGCAATGGGAGTGCTGTCGGCACTGCGCGTAGACCGGGCGGCGGGCGAGGTAGCGCGGCGAGAGAGGGAGCTAGGGGCATGATTTACTTCCTCGGCTACCCGCTTGTGTTTACCCTGCTGCGGCTGATTGTGCGCGTCCTCGGGCGGCTCAAATCGAGCGGCGAAGAGAATGTCCCGGCACGGGGCGGCGTGCTGCTCTGCCCGAACCATCTCAGCGATGCGGACCCGCCGACGCTGTTTGTTACCACCCCGCGCCGGGCGTGGTTTGTGGGCAAGCAGGAGCTATTTGAAATTCCTGTGCTGGGCTGGTTTTTCGCCCGCTTTCATGCCTTCCCCATCGAGCGTGGCAGCGCGGACCGGGCGGCCCTGCGGCGTATTGAGCAGTGCCTGAACGCCGGGGACCCTGTGGCCGTCTTTCCCGAAGGCCGCTGCTCGGAGACGGGGCTTTTGCAGCGGGTGCAGCCCGGCGCGGCCCTGTTAGCCCTTCGAACCGGCGTGTCGATTGTGCCCGTGGGCCTGCAAAACACCAACAGCCTGATGCCCTACGGCAAGCTGGTTCCCCGGTGGTCCCCCCGCCCGGTGACCGTGACGTTCGGAAAACCCCTGCGCCCGGAAGCGTTCGCGCACCTGCCGCGTGGCGAGGCCGTCGCGGCTCTGACGCAGGCGCTGGCTGAGGCGCTGGCGGACCTGACCCATCAGCCCCCGCCTCCCGCCCCGGCCCCGCGTGTGCGCCGCCGCTCATCAGCCAAACCATCCGCCGAAACGTCTTAACCTAAACTTAATGAAAGCTTAATCTGGGCTTAACGGAAACGCTCCTGTTTGTGCTGTACACTGAGGCTGTACTTTTCACAGTCTTTCACACAGACACTTAGAAACAGGAGACACGTCACCATGCTGCACTTCCCCGTGCCTTCCCGGTCCGCCCGGCGTTCCGGGTTCACCTTGATTGAACTGCTTGTCGTCATCGCTATTATCGCGATTCTCGCCGCCATCTTGTTCCCGGTCTTCCAGAAAGTCCGCGAGAACGCCCGGCGCACCGCCTGCCTGTCCAACCTGAACCAGATTGGCAAAGCGTCCCTTCAATACACGCAGGACTACGATGAGTCCTACTACCCGCACCGCTACGACTGCGGATCGTCAACGTCCGCCTGCAATCCGATGAATCAGAAGAACGGCGGTCCGGCTCCAGATGCAGGTCTGACCAAAAAGGCGGCTTATCGCACCTTCTGGGCGAGTATGCTTCAGCCCTACATCAAAAGCTACGATGTTTTCAAGTGCCCGGACACCCCCAACGGCTGGGTCGGAACTAATGACGCCACCGGCGCTGTCGAGTGTGCAGGAACAGGGTGCAGCGGTGCGGGCTACGGCGGTGAGAACAGCTACGGCCACAATGATGCCTGGCTCAGCCCCGCCGGAGATTACGCGAGTGGAGCCGGAGCGGACCACGTGGTTTCGCTGGCAGAAGTCAGCCGCCCTTCCAGCGTCATTGAAATCTGCGACGCCACCTACTACGGTGTCAACCCGGATGTTGGCAACGCCAGCGGTACTCTAGTTCACGCAAACGCGACTGGCTCTGGCGACACGGGTATCACGGATGCGGCGTTCTTTGTCAAACAGGACCATGGCACCGCCGGCCAGTACGAAGGTTACTGGAAGAATATTGGCAACTCCAACCAGAGCTGGAATGGAACCGCTGGTGTCACCGATGCGGCGGCCCCCGCGCTGATCAAAGCCCGCCACACCGAGCTGATCAACTGCCAGTTCGCCGACGGCCACTGCAAGGCCGTTCGCTGGGAGAAAGTCGTCGGCGACATCTGCTACTGGGCCACCGACTTCAACGGCAGCCATAACCAGTGCAACTAAATCCCCTCCCCACAACGCCCTGTTGACGCAGCAGGCCCGCGACCATCCCCGGTCGCGGGCCTGTTTTTTCGGGCCTGATCTATGGCTGTTTCAGCACCCGCGTTTTGGCCGCACGACCCTTATCATCGCGCACTGTGACCGTCAGCGGGCCGCGCCCCGGCGGAACGAAGACGCTGAAGGGACGGCCTGCGCGGCGCGTGACGCCGTTCCGAGAGGCTTCCAGTGTCGGCGACAGCGTGTAAGTGGAAATCGCCGCGCTGAGGCCACCGACATACCCCGGCGGCAGGGAACCGGTAAGCTGTGCGTAGCGATACGGCGGTCATCGTCCTGATTGGAGAGAAAATAGGGGTCTTCAATGGCCGACCGGAAGGCTTTGAGCGCCCCGCTGCCGCCGGGCAGGGAATAGTCATTCAGGCGCCGCCCCGCCCGTGCCGTCTGTAAGTTATTGCGGGTGAACCAGCAGAACATCTTCAAACGCGGGTAGCGGATTTTAATGGCGTCCAGCAAATCAAAAATCCGGGCGGCGGCATAGGCATCGTTGGGACGGCCTTCGGTCCGTGCCTGCCGCGAGACGCCGCATTCCACAAGGCACAGCGGGTGACGGGCGGCGAACTTTTTGTAAAACGGGTCAATAAATGACGCCGGGCCGTCGAGAGACGCCGGGCGGTTCGGGTTGTCGTCATAAAAGCGCACCAGATACAGGCTGATGCCCACCCAGTCCACCACATCGTCGCCGGGCCAATAGCTGTCCAGATTGTAGGTTGGAACCGCGCCGGGTGCCCACACCAGCGCGACATTGTTCGCGTGCCGGTTGATCACCGCATGAACCAGCCGGAACGCCTGCCGGTAAGCTTTTGGGTCCTTGCCCCAGGGTGTCCAGTTGCCGTTCATCTCCCCGCCAAAGCGTAAGAACACCGTCGTCCCGCACCGCGCCGCATCCTCCGCCCACTCGTTCAAATAAGCGTCGTCACGGACGGCGTGAATGTCACGCGGCTCCCACGCAATCTGCACCATCCGCCCCGCCCGCGCCTGACGCCGCGCCCAGTCCAGGGGAAACGGCGCCCCGTAAGGACTGTAATCAAAGCACAGCGCCAGGGGCCGCCCGACACGCTCCGCAAACTCGTCGGCCCGCTGCCCGCCCGCGTAGTCGTCGAGTGCGCCAATGTAACACCCCGCCACCGGCTCGCCCTTCGCCAGCTTCGGCCCGTGCGTAGGCAGAGGCGCGGTGATTGCCAGCGCGACATCGGTTCGCAGCCGGAGCGAACGCCGATGCTCCACATCCGCCCCCTGTGGGTCCCCGGTGCGCCGCCGGATGACGGCTTCCTGTTCGTAGGCATCGGCAGCGGCTTCGTACTGCCCGGCCCGCTCCATCTTTTCTCCTGCCACCCGTGCGGCGGCGGCGGTAGAGCAGTGCGGCGCGGCGGCGTGAGCGGTGAGGGTGAGGAGGACGAGGAGCAAGAACACGGGGCTGAACCCCCATGCTTTGAAGGGCAATTCCCCGCCTGCGCGGGCATCAGATAAGCAACCGTAAGCGTTCCTAAGTCCTCGCCCGCGTAGGCGGGGGCTTGCACTTTTAAAGCATGGGGGTTCAGCCCCATGTGCCTTCATTCCGCCCCCCGCATCTGTGCCCGCATCTCCTCCACGTCTGCCGTCGGCGCAAAGCACACCGTCCCGACACAGACCGTGGCATACGCCTTTCCATCTACATCCGCAGGCAGCCCACGCTTCTGGGCCTCGGCGGCATCCAGCGTCTCGACCGTCTTTGCGGGCGCAACAAAGTTCCACGCCGCCCGCTGCAAGTCGTCCGTTGGGTAATCACTTTGGTAGCCGACAATCGTGATATGCAGACCCGGCGCACGGGCGGCGTCCACGGCGCGGGCGTAGGAGGCGGCGAAGTAGCCGGTTTGGGCATACTCGCCTGCGAACAGCTTCAGCGCCCGCTCGGCAGCCTGTTTGTATTTGGCATCTGCGGTGAAGCCGGACAAGCGGATGAGAGCGAGGGCCGCGTCGGCGTTCTCGCCCATGTCTTTTTTGGGCCGCGCCAGCTCCCCGGCAGCGTTCGGGTCAGGTGTGAGGTCAAAAAAGCCGCCCTCGGCTTTGTCTTCCAGTGCCTCCAAGATGTAGCGACCAAAGCTAGCCGCATCATCCAAATCAATCGCATCACCCCAGCCGTTTATCTCGTACATATCAAGCCCGGCGTTGAGAAAAGCAGTTTGATCGGTAAGCAGCCCGCTGCCGCCTTCAACACCTTCTGGCGTCACGAAATGTGGCAGCAGAGATTGGCCTTCTAATTTCTTCGCCTTCTGAAATAACTCAAGATAAGTTGAGGAAGCATTCGTATCATATCGGCCCGTAATCTTGGACCACGCCAGCAATGCCGACACCATCAGCGCGTTCCAGCCGGTGTAGACGGTGCGGTCAATGTAAGGCGTTGGGAGAGTGGCGCGGACGGCAAGCGGCTCACTGTAGTAGGCTTCCTCCGGCCCGGCGTCCTGACTGCCCGCGAATGCGCCGGTGTCCGGGTCGCGCATCTCGGAGAGCAGCCAGCCCTGCGCGGATTTGACGACGTCTAGGTAGTAGTGGGCGCCCAGGACTTGATAGGCCAGAGCATACACCGAGGTCAGCTTGGCATTGTCTTCCAGCATCTTCTCGAAGTGCGGCACGGCCCACTCGCGGTCGGTGCTGTAGCGGAAAAAGCCGCCCGCAAAGTGGTCGTACATCCCGCCATCGGCCATGCCGTGCAGGGTCTTTTCAGCGATCTCTTTGAGCGAGGCATCGCCGGTACGGGCGTATTCTTCCAGCACCAATCGCAGGGCGTCGGGGTGGGGGAACTTGGCGGGGGCGGATGACAGGAAGCCGCCGTACTCGGGGTCAAAATGGCCGCGTATCGAGTTCAGGACGGTTTGCGTCGTGTTGGGGTCAAGGTCGGAGGGCGTCCGCGTCTCAGACGCGGCCCGCTCCTCGCGCATTTCGGCGATTTGCTGCTGAATATCGTCTTGATTGTCGGCCCAGAGGTGAGCGATGTAGTCTAAGAGGCCCACCATGCGCGTCGGCGTGACATAGGTTTCGCCGTAGAGCGTCTCGCCGTCCGGGGTCAGAAAGGCAGTGGTCGGCCAGCCGCCCATGTTGTAGCGGGCGTTGATGTCGGGCCGCCGGTCGTTGTCGACTTTGATAGAGACAAAATGGGCCGCGATTTTCTGCTGCACAGCAGTGTCGGAGTACGTGCCGGTATGCACCGAGTCGCCAGCGATGCCGGTGTCCATGACATGACACCAGTGACACCAGACCGCGCCGATGTCCAGCAAAATGGGCTTGTTCTGCGCCTTCGCCTCGGCAAAGGCGACGTCACCCCACTCGTGCCAGTTGATGCCTGTTGAATGTTCCATAGGGCCAGTGTACCCGGTATGGTAAACTCTTCCCCAGAGGCTAAATTTTATGACGGATGCTTTAACTTTAGTACAGGAGCTTGTCGCGCTGCCCGGACCGCCGGGGCAGGAAGGGCGGGTGCGGGAGGCGGTCGCGGCCCACGCGGACCGTCTGGGGTGTGCTTTTCAAGCTGACGCACGGGGCAATTTGCTGATGAGCGTGCCGGGTGCGGAGCGCCTGCCGGAGAAGCCGGAGATTGTGGTGATGGCGCATCTGGACGAAATCGCCCTGATGGTGACGCGGGTGGAGGACGACGGACGGCTGGCGGTGACAAGCCTCGGCGGCCTGCTGCCGTGGAAGTGGGGCGAAGGTCCCGTCCAGATTTTGGCCCCTTCGGGCGCAAGGGACGGCGTGCTGTCGGTGGGAGGCATCCACACCAACGACCCGCGCAGCCTGGCTGTGCAGGCGCGGGACAGGCCGCTGACGTGGCTGGATTGGCGCGTCTGGACCGGCCAAACCGCGAAGCAGTTGACGGATTCGGGCATCCGGGCGGGAACGCGGGTGGTGCTGCATCCGGCGCGGCGAACGATGACGACGCTGGGGGAGTTTGTGTCGTCGCCGTTTTTGGATGACCGCGCCGATGTGGCCGCCCTGCTGCTGGCACTGGAGGATTTGAAGAACGAAGGCTTGAAGGACATCGACCCGGCGCGGGTGCTGTTTGCGGCCACGGCGGCGGAGGAAGTCGGCGGCCACGGTGCCTTGTGGCTGCTGCGGCAATACCAAGCTGAAGTCGGCATTGCGCTGGAAATCGGCCCGCGTGTCCCCGACTGCCCGTTTCCGCTGGACGAACAGCCGACGGTCTGGGTGAATGACGGCTACGCTGCCATGCAGGCTTCCGATCTGGAGCTGGTCGCCCGTGCCGCACAGTCAATTGGACAGACTCCGCATTTTCAGGCGCTGTCGCGCGGCGGCAGCGATGCCTCCTGCGCGGCCTCGCAGGGTCTGGTGGCGCGGCCAATCACGCTGGCCTTCGGCGCGGAAAACTCGCACGGCTGGGAGATTATGCACCGAGACGCTGTGCCAAATCTCGCCGCCCTGCTCGGCGCAACGCTGCGGGCGGTGCTGGGGTAGGGGAGAGTGGTTACGGGGCTGAACCCCCGTGCTTTAAAAGAGCAAGCCCCCGTCTCTGCACTGGCAGACCCGGAGGGGCACGGGCGAAGAGTTAGGAAGGCTCACGGTTGCTTGCCCTATGCCCGCGCCCCTCCGGGTCTGCCAGTGCAGAGGCGGGGAGTTGCCCCTCGAAGCATGGGGGTTCAGCCCCGTGTTCCTTCTCAAATGGAACTTCTCGCCCTCCATGTCGGTTTAAACAAACAAGAGGTAAGAATTATGACACAGACACGCCGCGATTTTCTGCGCCGCTCGCTGTTCGCTGCCGGAGCCGTCGGCGGGGCAGTGGCACTGGGCCGCTTCAATTTGCTGGGCGCGGCAAATGCCGCCCCGACCCGCAAGTACCCTGTAATGCACACCGAAGCCGAGTGGAAAAAGCTGCTGACGCCTGCCCAGTACAACATTCTGCGTGAGTCGGGAACCGAGCGGGCCTTCTCCGGGCAGTACGAAGCGCCGGGCAAGGGAAAAATGGTATGCGCCGCCTGTGCCAATCCGCTGTTCAGCACGGCCACGGAGTTTGATTCCGGCACCGGCTGGCCGTCGTTCTGGCAGCCGCTCACCAAAGCAAGCGTCGTGCAGGACACGGACACCTCGCTTGGCATGAGCCGCGACGAAATCAAGTGCGCCCGCTGCGGCGGTCATCTCGGCCATGTCTTTGACGACGGCCCGAAGCCGACCGGCCTGCGCTACTGCATGAACTCGGTGGCGATGAAGTTTGTTAAAGCATAATCAAATACGCTGGAAAACGCGGCGGGGGCCGTTTGGCCCCCGCCGCGTTTTTGTGTCTCTGCCACTATTGATGCTCGCCCGGTTTAAGCTGATTTTGGGCCGGGTATGACCGGCAGGACCGACAATTCAGGAGAAACACAATGGCACAACGAAAAGTAATGACCGGCGCGGTGGCCCTGCTGCTGGCAGCCACACTTCTGGCAGGCGCAAGCGGTGCTCAGGCGTGGACAAAAATGTCCGGCAAGCACCACAAAAGCAGCACCCACAAGAAAATGCACCGCAGCGGCTCGTCTACTTCGGGGAAAAGCGCTGGTACAAAAGGCAAAAAGGGCAAAGCCTATCCCATTCCGGCTCCAGGGGCAATAACGACCCCCTACCCGCCGACACATTAAAGGTACCATCCTGCGCCTGCCCGGTTTAGCCAATTTTTGCACAGGGGTATCAGGGGCAGGACACCTTACTTTTAGACAGGACCGATACCCATGCCTACTCCGAACCCCGAGCAGGACCCCAGAACGCAGGGACCGCAGCCTGAATACGATGAAAAAGCCCAGGAAGCACCGGGTTCCTCGGCAGAGATGAACGTCACGCCTAACTACGGCGATGACACCTATGTCGGCAGCGGTAAGCTCAAAGACCGCGCTGCAATTATCACCGGCGCAGATAGCGGCATTGGCCGCGCCGTTGCCCTTGCCTTCGCCCGCGAAGGGGCCGACGTGCTGATCTCCTACCTCAGCGAAGATGAAGACGCCAAAGAGACCGCCCGGCTGGTCGAATCCGCAGGCCGCAGAGCGGTGTTAGTCCCCGGCGACATTTCGCAGGAAGCGCACTGCCAGAAGATCATTCAGACGGCTTTAGATGAGTTCGGCAAGCTCGATATTCTGGTCAACAACGCGGCGTTCCAGAAGCCCCGTGAGACCATCACCGAAGTGCCTTCCGACGAATGGGACCACACGTTCCGCACCAACGTCTACTCGATGTTTTACCTGTGCAAAGCCGCCCTGCCGAAGATGCCCAAAGGCGGCAGCATCGTCAATTCGTGTTCCATTGAAGCGTTTCAGCCCGATTACAACCTCCTGGCCTACGCCGCCTCGAAGGGCGCGATTGTCAACTTCACAAAGGGTCTATCAGGCAGTGCGATCAAGCTGGGCATCCGGGTGAACTCCGTCGCCCCCGGCCCCATCTGGACACCGCTCATCCCGGCCACACTGCCTTTAGAAATGGTGAAAACCTTCGGCCAGGACACGCCGATTGGCCGCGCCGGTCAGCCCGCCGAGCTTGCCCCGGTGTATGTCCTGCTCGCCTCGCAGGAAGCCAGCTACATCACCGGCCAGACCTACGGCGTCACCGGCGGCGACCCGCTGATTTAGGCAATCCGGGGCAGGATTTTTGCCTGCCCCCGGCGAACAGGACGGCATGAACGCTATCTGCCTTGCTTACCTGCCTCTCGCACTTGCCGCGCTTGCTTTGCCGGGCGCGGCAGCCCCGCAACCACCCCCAACTCGCTCCGTGTGGCTGGACACGCTGGATTTGTCCCCGTTAGAGCAGGGCTACGGCAGCCCACAGGCCAACCTCTCCGTGGACAAGCACCCGCTGACGCTGGGCGGCAAAGTTTATTCGCACGGCGTCGGCTCCCACGCCCGTGCCACGCTGGTGCTGGACCTGCACGGCGGCGCGACGCGCTTTGTTTCCAGCGTCGGCGTGGATGATGAAACCAAAGGCGGCGGCTCGGTCGTGTTTCAGGTCGTCGTGGACGGGCGCGTCAAGGCAACGACGAGCGTGCTGCACGGCGGCGATATGCCCACACTGCTTTCGGTAGATTTGACCGGGGCCAAACAGCTTGTGCTTCGCGTTGGCGATGGCGGCGACAATGCAGACAATGACCATGCCGACTGGGCCGGGGCGTACCTGACGCTGAAACCCGGCGCGGCTCCGGTGCAGACCGTCTCTGCCGACACAGAGATATTCCCGCCGAACACCATCCGCCCCGGCGCGGTCTGGCGGGATACGGCAGGCCAAGTCATTCAGGCACATGGCGCAGGGATGATAAAAGTCGGCAGCACCTACTACTGGTTTGGCGAGGACAAAACCAATGGCTATGCGTTCCAGAACATCAACTGCTATGCGTCCACGGATTTAGTCCACTGGGCGTTCAAAGGCCACGTTTTGAGCCGTCAGCCGTCGGGAGATTTGGGGCCAGGCAGCGTGGTGGAGCGGCCCAAAGTCTTGTATAACCGCCGTACCAAGATGTACGTGATGTATATGCATCTGGACAGCTCGAACTACGGCAAAGCACAGGTCGGAGTCGCCACCAGTCCTCGCGTGGACGGGCCGTACACGTACAAGGGCGGGTACTCGCCCTCAGGCCATCAAAGCCGAGACATGACGCTGTTTCAGGACACGGACGGCGCGGGGTACCTTGTGTACGAAGACCGGGAAAGCGGCGTTCGGATTGCCCGCCTGTCCGACGATTATCTCAATCTGGCGCAGGAAGTCGCGCTCATCCCGCAGTCGTATGAAGCCCCGGCATTAATAAAAATCGAAGGCGTCTATTTTCTGCTCGGCTCCCGGCTTTCCGGCTGGGATGCCAACCCGAACCAATATGCCACCGCCACATCGCTGGCCGGTCCCTGGTCAGCGTTTCAGGATGTCGCCCCGCCCGCGACCCGCACCTACACCTCACAGACGGCTTCTATTCTGCCGGTGGTAGGAACGAAGCAAAGCACCTATCTGTATCTGGGCGACCGCTGGAAGCCGAACAACCTCACCGACTCCCGCTACGTCTGGCTCCCGCTGACGGCAGACCCCGCAAAGCGCACCCTGTTCTTGCCCTTTGACGCCCCGTGGACGCTCAACGCCAAAACCGGCGTCACCGCCCGTGTGCCGTAAGCCGCACCAAACCGGGTAAACTAAGCGCAGGAGACCTTTGTATGGACCGTCGCGTATTTCAGCCGGAGACCAGCAGCGGGCGGATGCATCGGCGCAACGCGCTGGTGCTGTCCGGGGCCGTGCTGCTGGTGGGCGCATTGGGGCTTGTTTTTCTAAGAGGCGGCCTGCGGCACATCTGGGGCGCAATCGCCTTCGGGGCGCTGCTGACCGTGTACCTCTATGCCCGTCTGCGCCTGTGCCGTGCCAAGCCGTCTGCCACCGAGAAACCCGCCGCCCGCCCGCGCCGCCGTGGACGCTTCCCCGCCCTGCCGCCGGAATAGATTTCCCTATGACCCCATTTTTGCAGCAGCTCACTGAGATTGTCGGCCCTGATGCCGTGCTGTCCGGCAAAGGCGAACGCGCCGTCTATGAAGGCGATGCCTATCCCTTAGAAAAGGCCGCGCCGCTTGCCACGGTTCTGCCCCGCACGACCGAGGAAGTGGCCCGTGTTGTCAATCTGTGCGCCGCTCACAACGTCCCGTTCGCCCCGCGTGGAGCGGGGACGGGGCTGGCGGGCGGGACCCTCTGTCCAGATGGCATCCTGATTGGGCTGGCCCGGATGAACCGGATTTTAGACGTGGACCCCCGCAACCGCCGGCTGACGGCGCAGGCGGGGGCCATCAACATTGCACTGACCAAAGCCGTGGCCGACGACGGCTATCTTTACGCCCCGGACCCCTCCTCGCAGGGGGCAAGCACGCTCGGCGGCAACATCGCTAACAACGCGGGCGGGCCGCACACGCTGAAATACGGCGTCACCGTTAATCATATTCTGGCGCTGGAAATGGTCCTGCCCGACGGCAGCATTGTGAACCTGGGAGATAAAACCGAGGACGTGAACGGCTACGACCTGCTCGGCCTCGCCGTCGGCTCCGAGGGGACATTCGGCATCGTGACACAGGCTACTGTGCGCCTCGTCCGCGCCCCACTTGCTGTCCGCACACTGCTTGCCGTCTTTGATACCATCGACGACGCCAGCGAGGCCGTCACGCGCATCATGGCGGCGGGCATCGTCCCGGCGGCTTTAGAGATGATGGACGCCGTCATCTTGCAGACCGTGGAAGACGCCTTTCACTTCGGCTTCCCCCGCGACGCCGGGGCTATTTTGATCATTGAAATCGACGGCCCCGGCGCAGGCCTGGACACGCAGGCCGTGCATATTGAGGCCGTCTGCGACACCTGCCGCGCCCGCGAAGTGCGTCAGGCGGCCACCCCTGCCGAACGTGCTAACCTGTGGGCCGCCCGCAAGAAAGCCGTTGGCACGCTGGGCCGCCTCGCCCCGTCGTGTGTCACGCAGGACTGCGTCATCCCCCGCGCCGCCCTGCCGTCCGTGCTGCGGGCTATCACCGCCATCAGCACCAAACACAACATCCGCGTCGCCAACGTTTTCCACGCCGGGGACGGCAACCTGCACCCGGTCCTCCTGTTTGATGGGCGCAATGAAGACGACGTCCGCCGCGTCCTCGCTGCCTCGCACGACATTCTAGAGCTGTGCCTCGGCGTCGGCGGCACGCTCACCGGCGAACACGGCATCGGCGTCGAAAAGCGCGACTATATGCCCCTGCTCTTCTCCCCCGAAACCCTGTCCACCATGGAAGCCGTCCGTGCCGTCTTCAACCCCGCCGGCCTCTGCTCCCCCGGTAAAGTTCTCCCCACCGCCCACGGCTGCGCCTGGGAAGCCCGCCCCGGAGGCCGCGCCGCAGCGGTCTGAACTGAGCAAATTGTGGAGATTACCCCATGATAAAAAGCGAACAAGAATTTGTGGGAACAAAGGAGCGCACTGCCTATTTTGAGCGCATATTGGGGCAGTTGCGGGCGACCGCGTCACCCGAAGAGTTTCCATTAGTGACGAGCGGCTACCGCGCAGAACTGGAACGGATGCAGGCAGAGGCCGCAAATTATCTCACGTATGGTACACCCTCATTGCCCCCGGAATGAATTCCGGGGCTGTAGAAAGCAAATGTCCACCTTCGTGGACAGAGGACAGCAAACAGCTAACGCTCTTATGTCCGCGAAGGCGGACAATCGCACTTTATAGCCCCAGATTTCAATCTGGGGAAATAGCCCGCTTTTTTCGTCACACCCCTGTCAGTGCGTCTTCTTCTTCGGTCGGGCTTCCCGTGAAGAAAAGCACATCCACCTGGTCTTTCTCCTGCAATTCGTCGGTCACTTCCGCCAGCGTCTCGTAAAAGTCCGACAAACGCTCTGGCCAGCGGCTTGGCTGCACCGGGATGCGCCACCACTTATCCACTTGGTACACGCCCTCGTCCAGCACTTCCAGCGTGACGCCGCCGGGATGAAATTTGCCCAGCCGCTCCCGGACCGTCCGCGTCACGAACTCTCTGGTTTGCTCCATTATATTACTCCTCCACCAGCTTAATAACCGCCGCCGCATTCAGCAGACATTCCAGCGCCAGCGCCCGGTCTAGCGGGGCACGAGGCCGGTAATCGGCACTTTCACGGGCATAACGCAGAAAATAGAGCCGCGTTCTGATTTTCCGCCGCACCGGCACTGCAAGCTGCCCGGCGTTCCCAATCAAATCCGGCAACTGGTCATGCGACGGGTTCTGCCGCCCAAACGCAAACGTTACGCCCCGCCCCACGACCACGCTTGTCGCCGCGCAGTACGCCGCGTAATACGACCGGCTGATGCTGTCCCGATACAGCCCCAAATCCAGCAGCGCCTTCGCCGCCCGCAGCCGCTCCCAGCTCATCCTCGCCCATCGCTCGTCCGCCATGACTTGTTGCCCCTACGCCTGAACCACCAGCGTGCGCTGTTCCCGCGCCGCCGCATAGTTCAGAGATGCCAGAATATCTTCCGCAGTCAGATACAGAAAATCCGCCAGAATTTCATCCTGCGTCATCCCCGCCGCGAGGTACGACAAGACATCATACACCGTGATCCGCATTCCCCGAATACAGGGCTTGCCGCCACGCTTGCCGGGTTCCATCGTGATAATTGACGTGTCCATACCCACAGTTTACCCCCGCCCTTCCCAAAAGCGTGACCCTCTGCCTGCGGAGCCTCAAGCCGCCTCCCGCCCCGGTGCTGCCTGCCCGCTCGCCAAAGCCGTCTGCACCAGCGTCCGCAGCGCCGCATTCACCGCGTCCGCGTCCGGGAACACTGCCGCCACATCCGGTGACAGCACGACCATCCGCCCCTCGGTCCGCCGCGCCGCAAAGCGATTGGGCCGCGCCCGGCTGTAGTCAATGTCATACTCCGGCAGCAGATCGTCCGCCATGAGTTCTTCCACAAGAGCCTCCAGGAGAAGCTCATTCTGGTCAAAATCAGAAGTCATTGTTGTCTTCACATCTTTTGCGTTTTATTCAGATTGCTTTCTGACTTCGGCAACATACAGTGCAGGCAAAGCCTTCTGCTGCTGAATAATCTTGGTTTCAGTAAGTGACCCGTCGTGGAGAGTAGATATAGCCGATGCTGTGTCAACCCCAGAAACGATAACTCTGCCTGCCGTCTCCCCGCCATGAATGATAGAGCCTATCACTTTCAGGCCATGAGCCGTCGCCGCCGCGCCATATAGGCCATCCACTGCACCGACAGCACCAATCAACCCGCCAGTCAGCACCTCTCCCGTCACGAAGCCTACACCTGCTGATGCAACCACTGTGCCCACAACGCGGGCAACCTCCACCTGTTTTGCATCCGCACCGGCTGCTTCCGCTAGATGAGCTACCACGGTTCCTCCCGCTTTGCCAGCAACTGTGGATACTGCCGCGACAGTCCGGCCAAGAGCTTTACCCGCGCCTTCCGTAACTTGATGAACCCCGTCACCGGCATTTGACCATGCCTCGCGCCGTTCTTTCCCGACAGCGGCATCTTTTGTTACTGCCTCTGCAACTAAGCCCCCACCTTTAATGGCTAGGTTCAACACGCCACCAGCGGCCCAGCCTACGCCTCCATAAATTTTCTCCGACCACGAAATTTTCGGAATAGACATTATACAGTCTCCTAAAATCGACTCCCGGACTTCAATGCCGAAAGCCACAAAGCCATTCCCCCCAACCAACCTATCAGCTCATAAGGAAGCGGAGAAGTCCAGTTGTACGACGCTGTTCCATATTGTTGCGTTTGGTCCCAAAATATGCCCAGAAAACATATTACAGAAGTCAACCAAGACATCCAACACACGCGCTGTAACGTTGCTTTTACGTTTTTGTCGCTGATCACAGGAGATATTATCCAGTAACAGAACCCAAAAACAGTTTGTGCAGACCATATATATATTATTAAGGGTGACTGCGCCCCTGTCAAATCAACCACAAGGCCAGCCCCAAGCCACAGCACCCAAAGTGATGCATTGAATAGCCCTAGTAGAAGAACCAGGTAGAATGGATAAGACTGAGGAGGCTTATCCATGTCTACGAAAAAATATCATGTTTCTTTGACCGAAGCCGAGCGCGAAG